>Ga0308159_1000324_pt1 | contig 130398 bp, 107 predicted proteins | sample PhyCR1_FD_201040 | JGI IMG/M metagenome (GOLD analysis project Ga0308159, IMG submission 201040) | Phyllosphere microbial communities from UC Gill Tract Community Farm, Albany, California, United States - DLSLC.R1 | ecosystem: Host-associated > Plants > Phyllosphere > Unclassified | place...
ACCCGTTGAGCGTACCGTTCCAGCTGTTGTCATAGCTCTTCCTGCTGTACACGATCCTGCCGGCAATGTCATAGATCTTGATCTCGTTGTTCGGGTACAGGTCTATGTTGCGGATGATCAGGAAGTCGTTCCTGCCATCACCGTTCGGGGTAAGGATATTGGTGCCCGAGATCAGCGCGAAATCATCCTGTACCGTAATGGTGATCGTAGCACTGCTGCTGCAGCCATTGGCATTCGTTGCCGTCACCGTATAGGTCGTGGTCTGCGATGGTCTCACCGTCAGTACCGCCGTGTTCTGGCCACTGATGATGCCATTGCCGTTAGACCAGCTGTAGCTGCTACCACCTGTTGCCGTCAACTGTAGCGTAGCGCCCCTGGATACTGATAGACCCAGGTTTGAACTGATGGCCACTACCGGTAGTGCATTGATGGTCAACTGTCCGTTCACATAGACAAAGCTATAGTTTGGCGAAACTGCACCTCCGGGGGTGAGCACATAGCTGCCCGCTGGGCTGTTCCTGGTGGCCGTGGTACCTACCGTAGGTCTGGTCGCCAGGCTGCTTTCCGTATCGCCGGACCTGAAGCCGCTATAGCTGGTTCCGAAGACCGGAAGCGTACTGCCCTGGCACATTACCGCGTTATTGGCCGTTACCGTTAGTACGGCCCTATTGATGGTTAGATTGGCACCGTTGAAAGTGATCGTATAGTTATTGTTCAATGCCAGGCTGCCCTGCGTAATGGCGTAGCTGCCCGCATTCTCGCCAGATGTTCTGGTCAAACTTCCGCTAAAACTGTCGCCGCTTACCAGTGCCGGAGCAAAGGTGTAGGTCAGGGCAGGATCTACATCACCGTAAGTTTTGCTCTTCGCTGCCGCGGTTACCGTGATCGTTTTCTGTGTTACCGTCAGCACACCATTAGGGTTACTGATGGTGTAGTTGGCTAGCTTGCCATCAGGGTCGGCAAGTGTGGCCACGATTGGATAGTTGTTACCTATAGCCGCCGTAGCTACCGCTCCCGTACTATTTCTGGTTATGGTAATGTTATCACCGTTCTGGATACCCGTAATGCTACCTGTAAAATCGGTATTTGCCAGTACATCTCCATAAACTTTAGAGCGGTTAGCATTGGCCACAACCAATGCTCTAGGAGTAACTGTCAATGCGCCATCCACATAGCTGATGTTATAGTTAGCCAGTCCGCTGCCCACCGCAGCAGAAGCCACAATCGGATAGGTAGAACCTGCCACGGTAGCCGTAGCTGCCGCACCCGTGCTAGTTAAGCTCACACTGCTGATCGCATCGCTGTTGGTCAGACCCAACGAAGTAAATTCAGTACCCGCAAAGCTCACCGCATCACCATAGGTTTTGGTCCTTGCTGAAGCCGTAATCGTCAATACTTTCTGTGTTACCGTCAGCACACCGTTAGGGTTGCTGATGGTGTAGTTGGCTAGCTTGCCATCAGGGTCGGCAAGTGTTGCTACAATTGAATAGGTATTGCCTATAGCCGCCGTAGCCACCGCTCCCGTACTATTTCTGGTTACGGTAATGTTATCACCGTTCTGGATACCGGTAATGCCGCCTGTAAAATCGGTATTTGCCAGTACGTCTCCATAAACTTTCGAGCGGTTAGCGTTGGCCACAACCAATGCCCTTTGCATTACCGTCAATGCGCCATCCACATAGCTAATGTTATAGTTAGCCAGTCCGCTGCCCACCGCAGTCGAAGCCACAATCGGATAGGTAGAACCTGCCACGGTAGCCGTAGCTGCCGAACCCGTACTAGCCAAGCTCACACTGCTGATCGCATCGCTGTTGGTCAGACCCAACGAAGTAAATTCAGTACCCGCAAAGCTCACCGCATCACCATAGGTTTTGGTCCTTGCTGAAGCCGTAATAGTCAATACTTTCTGTGTTACCGTCAGCACACCGTTAGGGTTGCTGATGGTGTAATTGCCTAGCTTGCCATCAGGATCAGCAAGTGTTGCTACAATTGAATAGGTATTGCCTATAGCAGCCGTAGCTACCGCTCCCGTACTATTTCTGGTTACGGTAATGTTATCACCATTCTGGATGCCCGTAATGCTGCCTGTAAAATCGGTATTTGTCAGTACATCTCCATAAACTTTAGAGCGGTTAGCATTGGCCACAACCAATGCTCTTTGCATTACCGTCAATGCGCCATCCACATAGCTAATGTTATAGTTAGCCAGTCCGCTGCCCACCGCAGCCGAAGCCACAATCGGATAGGTAGAACCTGCCACGGTAGCGGTAGCTGCCGCACCCATACTAGTTAAGCTCACACTGCTGATCGCATCACTGTTGGTCAAACCTATCTGGGTAAATTCAGTACCCGCAAAGCTCACCGCATCACCATAGGTTTTGGTCCTTGCTGAAGCCGTAATCGTCAATACTTTCTGTGTTACCGTCAGCACACCGTTAGGGTTGCTGATGGTATAGTTGCCTAGCTTGCCATCAGGGTCGACAATTGTGGCCACGATCGGATAGTTGTTGCCTATAGCGGCTATAGCTACCGCTCCCGTACTATTTCTGGTTACGGTAATATTGTCTCCGTTCTGGATACCCATAATGCTACCTGTAAAATCTGTATTTGCCAGTACATCTCCATAAACTTTAGAGCGGTTAGCATTGGCCACAACCAAAGCTCTAGGAGTAACCGTCAGTACACCGTTAGGGTTGCTGATGGTGTAGTTGCCTAGCTTGCCATCAGGATCGGCAAGTGTTGCTACAATTGAATAGGTATTGCCTATAGCCGCCGTAGCTACCGCTCCCGTGCTATTTCTGGTTACGGTAATATTGTCTCCGTTCTGGATGCCCGTAATGCTACCTGTAAAATCGGTATTTACCAGTACATCTCCATAAACTTTAGAGCGGTTAGTGTTAGACACAGCCAAAGCTCTTTGTGTTACCGTCAGCACACCGTTAGGGTTGCTGATGGTGTAGTTGGCCAGCTTGCCATCAGGGTCGGCAAGTGTTGCTACAATTGAATAGGTATTGCCTATAGCCGCCGTAGCTACCGCTCCCGTGCTATTTCTGGTTACGGTAATATTGTCTCCGTTCTGGATGCCCGTAACGCTACCTGTAAAATCGGTATTTACCAGTACATCTCCATAAACTTTAGAGCGGTTAGTGTTAGACACAACCAAAGCTCTAGGAGTAACCGTTAAAGCACCATCTACGTAATTGATGGTATAATTGCTTAGTCCCGTACCCGTAGCTGCAGAAGCCACGATCGGATAGGTAGAACCTGCCACGGTGGCCGTAGCTGCCGCACCCGTACTAGTCAAGGTCACACTGCTGATCGCATCGTTGTTGATCAAACCTATCTGGGTAAATTCAGTACCTGCAAAGGTCACCACGTCACCATAGGTCTTAGCCCTTGCAGAAGCTCTAATCGTCAGTGCTTTTGCATTAACGGTAAGTGTTTGTTGCTTATCAGCAGCTGCACTGTGTGTCGCGTCTCCTGCCTGGCTGGCCGTAATGGTTGATGTACCTGCAGCAATGATATGAATTTGACCATTTATAATGGTTGCTACGTTGGTATTGCTACTGGTATAGGTAATCGGAATGCCCGAGTTATCACTCGTAGCTCCCGGATTAAAATCTGCATCACCATAAGTTTTTTCAGGTATAGCTGCAAAAGTGATATGCTGTGGTATAATTGGAGTTCCATCCACGAGTACGCCAGCGGTACTGCCTACATTATTTAAGGTAATACTTGCATTGTTACCAACTGCGTCTCTAATAGTACTGTTATTAAGATTGAGCATACCTACCGTTACACCATCCAAATCTCTGTCTGTACCGGCAACGGTGTATCGATATACAAGTGCAGAGGTGCCACTGCCCGAAATATAATTTGCGCGTACAGTACCACCAGTATTTAAAGTTACCGCGATATATGGTGTACCACCTGTGGCATCTACTGCAACCGCCTCTGAGAAATTAACCGTGAAATCAAGGTTTTGGCCAGCAGTGTAGGTACCATTAACCGGTACAGCTACCGAGGTAACGGAAGGCGCAATTTTATCTATATTGTATGTTTCTCCTGCAAAGGGCAATGTAGTACTCACACTAGGAGAGATACCTGTAGCATTGGCCAGATTTAAAGTAAGGTTACCATAGCCTGTGCCTGTATTTACCGTAACGGTATAAGTATCTCCTGAACCAGATACAGAAGAGATAGCTGCACCTGCAAGCGTACCGGTTGTGGTGATCGAAAAATTACTGGCGGTTATTCCTGATATCCCCTTGTTAAACGTAATGGTGTATTCTACCGTTGAAGTATTTGTAGGGTTCGCACTGTTACGAACGATTGACGATACCGTGGCCTCGTTAACAACCGTTACATTTTTGGTAGCCGTATTACTATTTGTTGTACCATCATTTACCGTAAAACTTATCGTTCTGGCTGAAGTGTTTGGTGTGACCGAAGGATTATTATAGGCAATTGACCTTAAAGCAGCCTGCCATTGGGCAAGCGTTGCACTTGCATTATTTGAAGTTAGTGTTAATTCACCAGTTCCAGACGAATAGCTACCAACAATATTGCCCATTGTCAAGCCATCATTGGTAAAAGATAAAAAGTCATGTCCCGATTGGAAATTTCCAGTGATCGTAACAGTTGCCGAGCTTAAGGTGGAATTATCCGCATCTGTAACCGTTAACCCATTATCTATCACCACTTCCGAACCTGTGAATGCAGTTGAGCTACCAGTAGTGGTAAGAACAGGGGCAGCATTAGTAGGTGCTGCACTTTGCAGTTCATAAGCTCCCATATCGATAATGCCATTGCTATTGTATTCATATACCCTCGTATTGCCCGCAAAATCCTTGCTGTTAGCAGTTAATTCGGTAAATAGCGCATTATCTCCTTTGTTAATGGCTGGGCTACCTGCGTTTAAGGTATAGTCGCCAGTATTTGCATTGTTAAATTGAGGGTCTTGGTCTATGTTGGTGGTTCCTGCATAACCGCCCTTTACGGTACTATTTTTGATATTCGCTCCGTTGCCGCTGATGCTTGTAGCATTGCTTGCCCAGATGATACTGTTGTAGACAATGCTTGTACCACCATCATTATAGATCCCTGCGCCACTACCATTGGAAGTGATCACATTGTCCGAAATAGTCACATTGATTAAGGTAGGGGCCGAAGTAGCATTGTAAATCCCACCGCCCCTGTAGGCCGTTCCATTATGATGGATCAGGGAATTGATGATCGTTGGGCTCGAGCTAAAGTTAGCCATTCCCGCACCATCACTACTAAATATTTTATTGTAGGAAATATGGGCAAATTCGATCGAGGGACTTGAATTGACGTTGGCGATGCCAGCGCCATTTCCAGCGTTGTTTAGGGTGATATATAAGTGGCTTAGCGTTAGGCTTGGCGTATTGAAGACGGCCAATCCGCCGCCTCTGTTCCTAGCCACATTAATGGCGTTTACAGCAATCGTGTTAGCCCCATTTGCATTGCCACTTTTAAGGGTAAAGCCATTTAATGTGGCTGTGCCCATTGCACCGGCACTTGTTACCACGTGGTAAGCATTGTTTCCATTGATAGTGCCGTCGGTTGCGTCATTGTTGTCCAAATCGCCACTTAAGATGCTGGCATTGTTAGCTATGCTTAAATCTCTTTCGCCTAATGCCGTCTCATTTCCCGCAAAGCCTCCATATACTTTTACATCCTTCACCAATAGGAAGGTATTATCTCTACCTTTATCGGTACCGAAATTAGCACCGTCTTCTGGGCTGTACTTTGGTTTGTAGGTTCCTTTGGCTACCCAAATTTCTGTAATCGCGGTATTGGTCTTCGCGGCTTTCAGTGCATCTGCCAATTCTGGCATGGCATTGGTCCAGCTATCGCCACTTCCATTGCCGCCAGCTACGTTCTTGTTTACAAAAAACCTTGATTGTGCTTGTGCATAGGTAATAGAAAATTGACTGGCTGCTGTATTGCCGTTGCCTGCTGCATCCTGAGCTACATTAGCCGCAACGTTGATTGTTACCGCGCCATTCGCCGTTGGCGTTGCATTAAAAGTATAAGTGGTTCCAGTGCCCGAAAATCCACTGATGGTAGCGTTTCCAGCTGTAATATCCCCTAGTACAAAACCCGTTACCGATTCTGAAAACGTAACCGTAAATGGAATCGGTGAAGTACTTGTTGATCCACCCAATGTACCAGCCGTACTGCTGATCGCCATTGTCGGTGCCACATTATCCACGGTAGCATTGGTATCATCAGCAACGGTGGTTGGGCCCGTTGAATTAGTAGCAGTTACTGCTACATTTCTGTCGGTAACAGCTATACTTCCGGATACGATCGTGTAAGTAGCTGTCCAAGTATTGCTACTATTAGTTGCTGCCACTGCAGTACCTCCGCCAAATTGGCTAAAGTCTATCGTTACTTCCGTAATTCCTGAATTATTATCGCCGCTCGCTGTATTATTCCAAGTAGCGGTGACCACATCTCCTATTTTGAATGTACCGCCAGTACCAGTTGCGCCACTAATGCTGATTCGTGCGGCAGTAACGGTTGGTAGGGCAACGTAGGTAAACTGGTCGCTGGCACTGGTCGTACTGGTGCCCCCTATTGTAGTGATGCGGACGTCTACAGTACCTGTTCCTGCCGGTGCGGTCGCCGTGATCTGCGTTGCCGAGTTAATGGTAAAGCCTGTAGCCGCCGTAGCGCCAAAGATCACCGCCGTCGCTCCGCTGAAGTTGGTACCGGTAATGGTCACGCTGGTGCCTCCGCTGGTCGGGCCGCTGGTTGGGCTCAAAGCCGTTACCGTTGGTGCTGCCACAAACGTATATCGATCCGCAGTGCTGGTCGCACTGGTATTGCCCGCGTTTGTGACCGTCACGTCCACCGTGCCTGCGCTGCCTGCTGGCGCCGTTGCCGTAATCTGCGTGGCGCTGTTGACCGTATAGCCGGTGGCGTTATTCGCGCCAAATTTCACGCCAGCCGCCCCGGTGGTGCCTGTAAAGCCGGTACCGGTAATGATCACGCTAGTGCCCCCGCCGGTTGGGCCGCTTGTTGGGCTCACAGCCGCAACTGTTGGGGCGGTGTTAACTGGTGCTGACCTTAATTCTTTATAAGAAAACTGGTCAACAGCCATATAGTTTTGATTACCCAACAATTCTATAGCAAACTCATCTATATCTGTAGAAGCCAATGTTCCCGTTACAAAAACACGATGCCAATTTCCTCCTGAGGCACCTGGGGTTTGGTTAAATGTTACTGAGCTGTAAGTTCCTTCGGTAACTTTTGCACCATTGCGTTTACCAATAATTTTTATTTGAGTTCCATAGGGCAAAACAGGTTGAGAGCCCATATTGGCAGATGGCCAAACATCGATGGAAACCAATTTAAAGATCTCATGATTGTTTGTTTTTAAGCCCCCTACTTCTCCAGAACGGGCAATATCGAAACCTGTATCCATATATCCTGCAGATGGTGGGCTATTGGAGCCATAATTAGCCAAATTCTGACCAATAAAATTACCAGTTAATGCGAAGTTTACTGTTGAAGAAGTAAAACTTGTATTATTATTTCCTAAGTTCTCAAAATCATAAGTTGCCTGAGAGCCAGTTGAGCTGCTCAAATCAAATTGTTTGATATTGTTATTGGCACCAAAGCCCGCACTGAAGTCATATGCTGTGTTTGTGCCAAGCGTACCTTGATTTTCCCATTTAGCCGTATTGGTAATATCTGTTAAGATTTGTTCTTTTGTTCCGCTTGATGAATTAGGATTATATTTTACATTGGGGTAACGTGTATTATTAGACCCTGTCGCAGGCGTTAAAAAGCCAGTAGAATAAGTGGTGCCTAATGCAGATGGTAATTCGCTATAAGCTGCAAGCTGATTATTGGGTTCAGTACCTGTGGGATTGATATGCCATCCGTTTGAAGTAGTCCCAGAAGTAGTATTTAATCTGATATTATTAAACGCAAAAATAAATGAAGGACTGGCTTCACTTCCCTGATAAATTATGATTTGATCACCTGTTCCTGCATTCCAGGGGTTGGTAGAAAGATTAGTATTAGACCATGAGTTTGGAAGTATAGAAAAATCAGTATTAAGAAACGGAACACCATCCCCCTTCGTTGCGGATACAGTGCTGGTTGGAATCGTTGTTCCATTGCTCAGGTTAATTTTGAATGTAATCACCGTACCTGCAGTTATCGTTGAAGATGGCACCCATTTAAAAGTGCCTTCAACGCCAGTAGTAGAAGCTAAAAAATGTGCTGCGGTTGAGCCATAGGCATTTACCCATCCACGGTCGGTAATGTAAATTATCTCATTCGCAGGAATAGTGTTAAGTGCCACTAACGCAAAACTACGGATTGTGGAACCTGTAGCGTCTACGTCGCCATTCATTCCAATAACCGCGAGATCTCCTTTAGATAAATCAGCACTGGCATTTAATCCACTGATTAAAAGCAATGGGATAATGAATAAAAACTGAAACACTTTTTTGTAAAATTTCTTCATAGAAATCCTTTTTTAAATTTGAAAATTGATAGTGATTGTAGGCGCGAAGACCCAAGTTTAGTTTTTGATTTGACTGAGAAAAAGTGTTTTCCTCGAATAGCCTCTGGGGGCTTAAAAAGAATGGGGTTCATACGGTGGAGCGTTTTAGATTATTTGTAATCGCTGGTAAGTCAATATAAAGTATAAGGTCTGCTAACCATTAAGGTCAAAAAGGAGCAAATGATAGCCCCCTAAAATTCTTCTAGGGTAGCTGATGATGGAAAAGTTTAGCACCGAAAAGGCCGCCTCAAAATTGATCTCAGTAAACCGATGGGCATGTTTAGCCATCATAAAGCGGTTGATCAGCATTAATTGTAGTTTGTTTGGTTTGTAAAGCTATATAATTAATCTGATAACCAGCAAATTATTTTTATAGATTTTATTTGATCGGAAAATAATTTGTTCGAACTGATAGCCGATTGAGCGAAGTCATCGGACTTCCGACTTTCCTCCCCCTTTTCCTATCTTTGCCTATACCTAGCTTATAGGTATCCACTAAAACCTATCTAGAACGCAGTTTAAACGAAGTATCATCGGCTAGCACTCGGGTAGGCATCGGATGGAGCCTAAGGGAACATGGGTTAGAGATTGGGTTGAGCGGGGAAAAACAACTCCTTGGAGAACTTTTGAAGTCCGTTTAGATATTTAAGCTGCATTTGCGACCTATAAGGCCAAGTGTATACTTTTACGCCAAAACAGGCCAGCGTAGATTGCTTCACTCCCATCACCCCCAATGCTTCCACTCGCAACAACGGAAAATATTAACAATCGACCAAACAACATCCATGATAGCACTACCACTCCTAATACCGCCTACCGCGTAGCCTATCGCCACAGATGCAGTAGATCTCGAAATGGAAGCCTAAAAAACCTAATAATTTTGTACATTGCTGCGTTTCTTACCTATAATTGAAAAACACCATATGCCAGACAATAGGTCTAATGAGCAACAACGTTTAGCAGCGCTACAAGCTTATCAAATTCTTGACACCGCTTCAGAGCAGGACTATGACGAACTGACCGAACTGGCTGCAGCAATCTGCGGAACCCCAATTGCCCTAATCAGTCTGGTTGATGAAAAACGACAGTGGTTTAAATCGCATAAGGGGCTAGACGTTACCGAGACAGAACGTTCGCAATCTTTCTGTGCACACGCCATACTGGAGCCCAATGAACTAATGGAGATCGAAGACGCCCATCTGGACAACCGTTTCAAAGACAATCCCTTGGTTACCGGCAACCCCAACATTGTATTTTATGCGGGAATGCCCTTGGTAGATGCAGAAGGCTATGCCCTTGGATCACTATGTGTGATAGACACCCAACCGCGTAAACTTAACGATTCGCAACAAAGGGCATTAAAAACCTTGTCCAAACAAGTGATCAACAGACTCAGGTTGCGCAAGAAATTAGTAGACCTAGAAACTGCCCGTTTAGATAATATCCAACTACATCAAAAAAGCCTAGAGCGGGAGAACCACCTAGAAAGGATCATAGAGCAGTCGCCAGCGGCCATTATGGTGTTACGAGGTGAGCAAATGATCATTGATGCGATCAACTTGGCCATGCTGGCAATTATTAGTCAGCAGCCAGACATCCAAGGAAAGGAATTGTTAGAGGTGATTCCTGAGCTAAAGGGACAACCTGCATACGAATTATTGCTACAGGTCTTTCGCACTGGCGAAGCCGTGCATCGCTATGAAACGCCAGTCAAACTTGAGCGCAATGGCGTAATGGAAATTGGTTATTTCGACTTTACCTATACTCCATTAATTGAAAATGGCCAAGTCATGGGAATCATTGACATGGCTGTTGAGGTTACCGAACAAGTGAATGCCCGAAAGTCGGTAGAAGAAAGTGCCAACCAGTTGAACCAAATGGTAATGAGTGCCCCAATGGGGATGTGTATCATTAGAGGACATGATCTGGTGATAGAAGTTGCCAATACGCCCATGCTAAAGATATGGACCCGTACTGCCGAACAAGTAATCGGTAGGCGTTTAACCGATGTATTCCCTGAAGTGATCGACCAACCTTTCCCTGAGTTACTTCGCAACGTATTGAGAACAGGTGAAGATTTGGCCATACCAGAACTGACCGCAGCTATTGCCGAGCTAGATGGTACCATTAACACGATCTATATCGATTTTACGTATAAACCCTTGCGGAATGCTCAAGGGGTGCCCGAAGCCATTATCGCCACGGTAATCGACATCACTGAAAGCGTGAAAGCCCGCAAACTGTTAGAAAAAAGTAAGGATGAGCTAGAATCGGCCAATGCGGAACTCGGTACGGTGAATGAGGAATATATGGCTTTGAACGAAGAGCTCACAGCCACCAACGAACAACTGATCAAGGCCGAAGAAAACTTATTAGACCTCAATGAACGTATTAGCATTGCCATCGATGCTGGAGGCCTTGGCTATACGGAAGTAAACCTTGCCACTGGATGCATGCGTTGCAATGATACTTTCAAAAGCTTTTTTGGTAGAAAACCCGATGAAGAGCTCACTTATGCTCAAATGTTCGAAATGATGGTGCCCGAGCACCGTGAGATTGTACGTGCCAAAGCCACCAAAGCAAGAGCAGAGCGTTCGCTTTACCATGCGGTTTACGAAATTAAATGGCCAGATGGTACAAGCCACTGGATCAGCGCTTATGGCAAAGGCCGTTACGATAAAGACGGTAATGCCGACCGTATGGTAGGCATGGTTGCTGAAGTTACAGAACAGGTAAAGTCGCAACAGGATATTGAAAGACTCAATAACGAACTGCAATTGGCCTTGGCAAGGGCTATCAGTAGTGAAGAGCGCATGAAACTAGCCGTAACCGCAGCACAGCTGGGTACTTTTTTCATCGGCATAGCATCAGGTGAATTTATCATTACCCCCCGCACCAAAGAAATCTATGGTTTCCATGAAGATGAGGAGGTTTCCCTTGAACAGACCATGTCTCGTATTGTCGAAACACACCAAGAAGACGTTAGGCTGGCTATGGAAGCCGCAATGAGGGATGGCGTAGCCTACGATGTAGAATACCCTATCATCCGCTTTAATGATGGGGAACTGAGATGGTTAAGAGCCGTGGGCAAGAAGTATTCTGCGATTGCAAATGTTGCTGTTGAACACTTCTCGGGAACCATCATGGACATCACCGAGCCAAAGGCCGAAGATCAGCGCAAACAAGATTTCATCAGCATTGTGAGCCATGAGATGCGGACACCGCTTACCTCCATTAATGGCTATGTACAAATTTTGGAGGCGAAGGCCAAAAAAGCGGGCGATCAGCTTACCGCAGATGTTGCGGCAAAAGCAAAGCGACAAGTAGAGCGAATGACAGCGCTGGTGACGGGATTCCTAGATATGGCACGCGCTGGTGAAGACAAGATCTACTTAAACAAAAAAAGTTTCAATCTAGTTAGCATTTTTGAACTGACCAAAAAAGAATCGCTTACCACCATCGCTACCCATCAGGTGATCTTTCATCCAACGGAAGATATCACGGTAAACGCAGATCAGGAAAAACTGGAACAGGTTTTAGTCAACTTCATTAATAATGCGGTAAAATACTCGCCGGTAGGCAGTACCATCAATGTACACTGCATTAACAAGGCTGGCTGGGTCAAGGTGAGCGTAGTTGATGAAGGAATGGGTATCCCCAAACAAGATCAGCCACATATATTCGACCGCTTTTACCGCGTACTGGGTGCCCACACGGAAAACATTACCGGCTTTGGGATTGGACTTTATCTTTGCAAAGAAATCATCGACCGACATGGCGGACGTGTAGGTGTGGAAAGTACCCACGGCAAAGGGAGTACATTCTGGTTTGAGATTCCATTAACCTCCTAGAACTATCAATTGCTTTAATGACGTCTTGTTACTGCCCATTAACAAGATAATCAAGTAATAAAGTTTTACCCAAGCCATATGAATACCAAGTTAAGCGCTAGTGGAAATCGTTACGTTTAGCTTAGCCATTACCATACTTCAGTCAATTAAATGCCTGACGAAATTCGACCGGAGATAAACTTGTTTTCTTTTTGAAAAGGGTGCTAAAAGATTGGGCATGCTCAAATCCTAGTGCATAGGCAATTTCACTTACCGAAAGGTTAGTCGTAGAAAGCTTTTCTTTAGCTTTAGCAATTAACTTTTCATGAATATGCTGCTGTGTATTTTGCCCGGTATGGATCCGGAGCAGATCGCTCAGGTAGTTAGGCGACAGGCTTAGCTGCTCCGCAACATATTGAACCGTGAGCAAACTTGACACATCTTGGTTAAAATATTCATCAACTAATTGTTCAAATCTAATCAGCAGCGTTGAATTGTTATTCTTCCTCGTCAAAAACTGACGTTCATAAAAACGATTAGCGTATTTTAATAGCCCCTCTATTTGTGTAAGAATGATATCCTGAGTATGTCTATCAATGTGTCCGCACTCCTTATCTATTTTATAAAGGATGGTAATGAGGTCTTCTTCTTCCTCGCCGGACAGATGCAACGCTTCGTTAACCGAGTAATCGAAAAAACCGTACTGGTGTATTTGACTGGCTAATGGATGTTGCAAGAGAAAGTCGGGATGGAAGATCAACAAAAAACCAGACCCACATTCCATATTTTGTAAATCTAGCTGTTGTACTTGGTTGGGTGCGGTAAAACTCAATACCCCTTTATCATAATCGTAATGTTGCTGTCCATACCTTATCTTACCTTTAGCTTCCCTTTTAAGCGCTACGCAATAAAATCGATTAATAAAACCTTTCCAAATTTCATTCTCCAAGAAAACACTATCAGCGAGATTAATCACACTGACTAAGGGATGCCGAGGTTCTGGCAAGGACAGCAGACGGTGAAATTCTGATACAGAGTTAATGGCATTCATAAACAAAGCTAATCAATTAAACCCATACTAAACTCATCATATGGGGCACCTGTATCGGTACCCAACGGCACAATGCTTTCCAATTGCGCGCACTCTTCGGCTGTCAACTTCACCTTGGCGGCATTAATATTCTGTTCCAAATATTTCCTACGTTTAGTTCCTGGAATGGGTATTATCCCTTTACTCATGATCCAAGCCAGCGCTAGCTGAGAAGAAGTGATCTCTTTAGCCTCGGCCATGGCTTCAATGGCTTTGACCAATGCAATATTCTTGTTGAACATTTCACCTTGAAAACGTGGTATTGCCCTGCGAAAATCCGCTTCCGGAAGATCATCGATACTTTTGATCTGTCCAGATAAAAATCCACGACCCAATGGCGAGTAAGCTACGAAACCGATCCCCAACTCTTTTAAATCGTTTAAGATCCCTCGCTCCTCCACGCTTCGCTCAAACAATGAGTATTCACTTTGCACTGCGGTAATTGGGTGCACGGCATGAGCTTTCCTAACCGTTTCGGCCGACACTTCCGACAAACCTAGATAACCAACCTTTCCCTCTTTAACTAGTTCAGCCATTGCGTCAACGGTTTCCTCAATCGGCGTGTTCTTATCCAGTCGGTGCAGATAATACAAATCTATATAATCAGTCTTTAGATTTTTAAGCGAACGCTCTACTGACTTTTTAACGTAAGCCTTACTACCATTAATGGCCCAGGTCAATTTACCATCGTCATCAATTTCCCAACCAAATTTGGTGGCTAGCGTGAACTGGTCACGTCGTCCAGCTATTGCTTTCGCTATTAATTGCTCATTTTTGAACGGACCATAAAGGTCGGCCGTATCCAGAAAATTACCACCCTGTTCAAGTGAATAGTCGATGGTAGCTATCGCTTCCTCTTCATCTGCCGGACCATACATATGCCCATCTTGAAAACCGGTCATTCCCATACACCCCAGACCAACCATCGGTACCACCAACCCTTGGCTACCCAATGCAATTTTTTCTATTTCCATGATCCAAAGTTCAACAAAGCGATTGTTTGACATGTATGCAAAACCCCGAAGATGATCATCAAATCAAAGATGGATTGGTTAACCTTCCGAATTCCTTATTCCTCCTCCGAATACTTTAATGATTATTGAAACAATACCAAACGCCAGTATGATGGAGCTTAGCAAGGCGACTCCACCCCTGTCAAATCACAAGCATTTTAGTCTCTGGCAGTAAGCGATACGTGATCAAAAGGAAAATTATATCGTAAAATATTTTTTGCTAATTTGCATATTACAAACCCAACAATTCATTACCTATAAATGTTAAATAGCGTATGGCAGAAAAAAAATTCCCAATTCCAAACAACGAACAAAATAGACTTTATCACCTGTCCTCGCTAGACATAGATTATACCTCACTCAACAAGAGCCTAAAAGACCTCAACCTGCTTGCGGCCAAGGTGGCTGGTACAGAGATATCACTCATTAATCTCATCGACGCCTACACCCAGTGGACAGTAGGTTCTCATGGACTGGAACTACAACAGATGACCAGAGAAGAATCGGTATGCCAGTATACCATCATGGAAAATCAGGCCTTTGAAGTGCCAGATCTTTCTGTCGATGAACGCTTCAACAAAAATTTCTATGTAGATGATCCACTTTCACTGCGTTATTATTTTGGCTTACCGCTTCAGGATAATGGTGTGAATATTGGCGCCTTATGTGTATTGGATACCGGCCTGAAATCGCTCAGTCCAGAAAAGGTGGAACTCCTCAAAATTATTGCCGACGAAATTGTCAACAGGATCAAATGCTTCCAGATGTTAGAGTCCATGCGTTACCAATTGACGGATGCCGACCAAGCGCAAAAAAAGGTGGCACACGATATCAGAGGGCCACTAGCAGGCATCATCGGCCTTTCAGAAATGATCAGTGAAAAAGGCAAATCGGCCGAACTTTCGGAAGTATTGGATTTTATTAAAATGATCAGTATCGGCAGTCGATCCTTACTAGAACTGGCGGAAGAGATCCTTAACCAACACGAGCAAGATAGACCTCTAGCCGAAAACCAACTCAACCTGAGTACGCTGAAAGAAAAGCTCATGAAGCTGTATCTCCCACAGGCTACCTACAAAGGTATTTCACTGGAAGTAACCATTAATGATATGAATAAGGATATTATATTTTCTAAACAGAAGATCCTTCAGATTATTGGCAACCTCATCTCTAATGCCGTTAAGTTTACGCCTTCTGACGGAAAAATTAGTGTTTCTTTAGACCTCATCATGAGTGCGGCAACCAAAGTATTGGACATCACCGTTACCGACACTGGAATTGGTATTAACCCAGCCCGCATTGAACAGCTATTGGAAGGAAATGCCAAAAGCACCATGGGGACAGAAGAGGAAAAGGGCTACGGTTTCGGCATTCCCCTGGTCAAACATTTAATAGATAAACTCGGAGGAAAGCTCGCTATAGAATCCCAACCAGGGATGGGTGCTCGGTTCCATGTGCAACTTCCGCAGCCCAATCCTTAGCGTAGCCATTCCAAAAAGGACTTATACAGGCGGATTCGGCCTTCGAATTCAGCGTATAGTCCAACTCAATGATATGGATAGCCGAATTTGATGAAGCATAGGTGACATGGCCAAGTACAATATAGGAGAGGTCATATCTCAATCGTATTTTAATTGGTACATCGCCTAAACTTCATGGTGTGCTTGTAGTAATTGATCTTGATTGGTTGACAATCCCATAGCGAAATTGGTCAGTATTTTTCTCCATTGATTCTTTTATATAAAAAATAGCAATTATGAGAAAAACTATCAGTAAGTCTTTCAATTTCTCTATTGATACGCCTTAGAACTTCCAGTTGTCTATTGAGACTTAATTCTTTTAATTACCCACTTGGCTCTTGGAAATTTCTGATGTGCACCTAATACCAAGTCTATCTTTCCATCCCTTCCCTCCCTTAACATTTGTCGAAAATTAAAGCCTGGTTTAGGTCCAATCTTATTTGACAGTACTTTCCCATTTGCTAATAATTCTGCACATTCATCTGCAGTCATTTCAGATATATTATTTTTTGACATATAGTATTGAAGATAGTCCGATACGAATTTTACATCGGAATTTTCGAATGTGCTTATCATTTTTAATTAGTTCGTTTTGTGAGATCTTTGGTAAGATAAACTTTTGATTTTAAAAACTAAATACTTAGTTTAGTTTTTGATCCCATTTTCTTATGAAAAAAATTCTGCTACTAGTTTGTATTTTCCTCACGATGACTCTTTTTGCGTTAGCTCAAAGTGATTATAAAGGTCTAGTTTCTGAAGGTGCTCGCTTATACAAGGCTAAAGATTTTGTAAAATCGTTGGAAATGTATCGCTTAGCATTCAAAAAACAAAAGGCAAACAAGTCTGATCTATATAACGGCGCCTGTTCTGCGGCACTTGCAGGTGATAACAAAAGCGCGATTAGACTCTTAAATTTAAGTATCGACAATGGTTGGAGCGATATATCTCAGCTCAAAAGTGATACGGACTTAACCGTGCTTCATACCAGTCCAGAATGGAATAAGTTGGTGAAGAAGCTGCAGCTTAAGGTTGATGATATTGAAGCGAATTATAATAAAGATGCTAAAAAGAAATTAGAAGATGTTTACAGGTCGGATCAGGGAATACGAACTGAATATATATCAGCTCAAAAAATAAGTGGCGGAAAAAGTGCAAAAGTGGATAGCCTTGGTAAAGTTATGATTTACTATGATAGCTTAAACACTATTAAGGTTACTCAGATTTTAGATCAATATGGTTGGCTAGGTGAAGACAAGGTTGGCGTTAGGGGAAACTTAACCTTGTTTTTGGTCATTCAGCATTCAGATTTAAAGACGCAACAAAAATATTTGCCGATGTTGCGTATCGCTGTTGATAATGGGAAAGCAAGCCCAAGTTCTCTCGCGTTACTAGAGGATAGGGTTGCATTAACAGAAGGTAAGAAACAAATTTATGGTAGTCAGGTCAGTTCAATTCCTAATCTTCCTGGTAAATATTACTTGTCCCCAATGATAGATCCTGATAATGTTGATAAACGAAGAGCTTCTGTAGGCCTACAGCCCATTGCTGAATATTTGAAACGATGGGATATAAATTGGGATGTTGAATTTTACAAAAAAATGCTTCCCAAATATGAGCAGTGGGAAAGCAAGGTAAAGCAGTAGTCAAAAATGATCCCACATATCTTCATTTCGTGTTTTGAAAATTTGCTGTATATCGTTTTATTAAATAATAATAATAATAATGGATTTAAGGTAAGGGTCGAATATGTCCAAAGACATTGAATTGCTTTTATAATTTTCCCTTTAGAACTTTGAGTAATATTCTTATATTACAGTTAGCAGGGAGGTTAAGATCACTAACTATAAAAACGTCTCCAAATGTTTCATTTCTTCCTACTGTCTTTTTAAAGCTGTCACTAAACATGTCGATATAAAAACTTTCATTATTTATATTTACCCCTAATTAACAACAATCAACAATTGGGTCTTTAGTTTTTTTGTTTAAAATCATTAATGAAATACCGTTTTTGCTTCGTCCTCCTTTGGTGCCTTTTATTAAAGAACTTCGTCTACGCACAACATATCTATTCTAAAGCTTACGGAAATCCTAGGGACCCAGCAATAATTTTCGTTCACCGCGGACCAAGGGGAAATGCAACCTTGTTTGAAAGCACTACTGCAGCCTTATTGGCAACGAAAGGATTTTACGTCATTGCTTACGATCGCCGTGGCGAAGGAAGATCACAAGATACCGCTGCAACCGTGACTTTTGCGGAAGCAATTGCAGATTTGGACAAGCTAATCGAAAAGTATAAAATAAAAAGGGCCGCTATTATAGGACATAGCTTCGGCGGCATTGTAGCTACATTGTATACACATGCTCGACCACAAAAGGTAGATCGATTAATATTAGTTGGAGCACTATTCTCCCAACAAGAAACGTATGATCATATTTTACAAAATACTACCAAACTAGCTACAGAAAAGGGGGATACCGAGTCCTTGCAAAACATTTCGGCGATAGACAAACTTGATCGCAACAGCGCAGACTATCGCAAAAAATGCTATGAAGCTGCTGCCAAATATGGATATTTCGATATGCCTAGTCCTACTGTCGAGTCTCAACAACTTAGATCAAGTTATCAAAACAGTAAATTTGGCAAAAATAATATCCGCAATGACCAAGCTCCATTGCTGTTTTATAAAAATGAGAAAAAAGTTAACATCAACACTAAACCATTGCTAATAGCTATCCAAAAAATGCAGTTGAAAATCTTCGGTATCTATGGTAAAAATGATGGGATATTTTATGACAAACAAATTAGCGATTTGATACAAATTACAGGAAGCGAGCGCTTCGATTTAATAGAGAATTGTTCGCATTACCCCTTCGTAGACCAGCAAAAGCATTTTATTGCCGATATTATAAATTCATGAAGACGAGCTAGTTGAGGCGAAAATTTAGATACGATTTACCCTGATTATTTAAACTTAGGTCATTGAAAAAACTACTAACATCCCTATTTTTTTGCTTATCACTCTTCTTCAATGTTCTTGCACAGCATACGAGAGACCCTAAGAAGGATAATTATCTATTCTTTTTACATAACAGATTTACCGAAGAAATGCCTTTGCAGGCATTGCATCCAGAATATGGTAAAGCACAATATTTAGAAATTATTTCTGCTTTTAAGAATGCAGGCTTTAATGTGCTTAGTGAAAAAAGACCTCCCGGTACTGATATTACATTTTACGCAAAGAAAATTATAATTCAGATAGATAGTTTATTGAAATTGGGTATACCTGCCAACCACATTACTGTCGTTGGAATATCAAAGGGAGGATATATTGCACAGGTGACATCCACATTGTTGGCAAATACTGATGTTAACTTTGTGTTTATAGGCAGTTATCGCAGTCAGGATTTAACTACGATGCCCGATATTAACTTTTGTGGAAACATATTGAATATTTACGAGCGGTCTGACGAGTTTGGAGTTTCAGCCCTTGATAGGAAAAAATCTTCCAAATTAAAGGTAAAGCGTTTTCGGGAAATAGAATTAAATACGGCTTTAAAACACGGATTTTTATTTCGCCCACTTAAAGAATGGATCGTGCCTGTAACGATGTGGGCTAAGCGAAAATATGATCTCTCATCAATCATTAGCAAAAACTAGCGCAATAGACTCCGTCATCCGACTGAAAGGGAACCTGCTGGAGTTTATTAAGATTGGCTCAGCACAACCTCCCTTAGCGCAAGTCTTTAACCACAAGGAAAGAGAGAGGAACTGACTTGTTTTTTACCTATGCCTTACAAACCCACAAACATATTAATTGCTGACAGATACAAGTCCCCTGCCATCAAAACCAAAACATAAAACCTGCGCCTAGTTGGGAAATTTACTTAATCTGCTTTATTACCCTCAATTTTAAATCTGTACTCGGCCAAACTTCGATCACGTACCTATCCGTACTCTCAAAATCGTCTTCCATATCTTCTTCTACACCTGACGTATAAATTCTAACCTTGTATTTACCCGCAGTTAGCTTGACTGACAGAGCAACATCTGAGTTAGGACAATTAAGCAGTTCAAGTTTTCCACTTTCATTTACCCAGCCTCCCTCTACAATATGATCGAAATCATCCAACTTCAAATCTGTTCTTTCTTTACTAAGAATTTGAATTTCTCCGCGAATATGACCGTAGGATTCTGTTATTACCGTCAGTGCATTTTTACCCACAATGAGACGCTCATCATCATTTTCATCGCCAGCATTTGGTGCATCATCCATTCTATCACCAACTATATAAAACTGATTATATGAAGTTTCGAAGTCGAACATATAAACTTGGTTTTCTGACATTTTTTATAAAATAGAATTTAACAAAAAACCCTTCCAATTAAATTGAAAGGGTTTAACCGACATTGAACTTGTCTCTGTCGGGATGGCAGGATTCGAACCTACGACCTCCACATCCCAAATGTGGCGCGATACCGGGCTACGCTACATCCCGAACTTAGTAACATTTCCTTGCTACTGCGGAGAGGGCGGGATTCGAACCCGCGGTACCGTTACCAGTACGACAGTTTAGCAAACTGTTCCTTTCGGCCACTCAGGCACCTCTCCTTTCGATGAGCATTACTGCGTTTCGAGGTTGCAAATATAGTTATTCATACCTATTTTCAAAAAAAAATTACACTGTTTTTGGGTAATCTACGCGAACATGATAAATACTCATCAGCATCGTCTTGAATATCAATTTGATAGTCTCTAAATCTTTTAATGTTAAATCGCAATTATCTAATTGATTTTGCTCCAATTTGTAGTCAATGATCCTTTCCACTAGGTCATTGATGTGCTGCGCATCTGGATTTTTAAGACTTCTTGACGCCGCTTCTACAGAATCTGCCAACATTAACACGCCGGTTTCCTTCGAAAATGGAATTGGCCCAGGATAACGGAAAATGTTTTCGTCAATAAACTTCTCTGGCGAATTCTTTAAAAAGGATTGATAAAAATAATCTACACGAGTATTGCCATGATGCGTACGTATAAAATCAATCACCGATTCTGGCAACTTATATTTTCTGGTAATCTCAATTCCCTTATGCACGTGCCTAATGATAATTTGGGCACTTTGCTCGTAAGGTAACTTATCATGCGGACTAGTTCCAGTTTGGTTTTCAATGAAATATTGTGGGTTTTCCATTTTACCAACATCGTGATACAATGCCCCAGCTCTTACCAACAATGCATTTCCGCCTATCTTAAAAATAGCTGCTTCTGCCAAGTTAGCAACTTGTAGAGAGTGCTGAAACGTTCCAGGTGCTTTAAATGCAAGCTCTCTAAGCAACTTATTATTGGTATTGGTTAATTCGATCAGAGCAACATCTGATGTGATGCCGAACACCCTTTCAAATGCATAAATTAACGGATAAGCTAATAATGACAACAACACACTGAATACAAATGGCAAGAAATTAGTCCATTCGATATGACCAAAAGAACCTTCTCTCAAAAGTGCAATACCTACAAATGAAATAAAATAAGCGCTTAAGATAAATGAAGCCGAAATTAACAATTGCTCCCGCTTAACTAAGTTTTTGATGCTGTAGATTGCCACCATACCAGCGGTAGTTTGATAAAACACAAACTCAAAGCTGTTCGGCACAAAAAAGCCGGCGATCAAAATCACCAATAAATGGAGATTGAGGGCCAAGCGGGTATCAAATAGAATTCGGATGATAATGGGGACAATACAGAACGGAATGAGATAGAGGTTAGATAAATTGAACTTAATGGCCCAGGTAAGTACCAGCAACATGGTGGTTATCACCAAAAGCAATAAAGAAAGTTGCCTGTTATCCGCATAGATATCTTTCCTAAACAAATACAGGAACACCATCAACAAGGTCACAATAAATCCAACCAGAAAAACCTGACCTAGAAAAACCAACTTATCATCGCCCACACTTTTGGTCTGTGTATCGAAGTTTTCACGAAACGACAATAATTTTTGATAAACCTCTTCGTCAATTACCGTTTCATTAGCAACGATCAGCTCCCCTTTTTGCACCATCCCCCTAGTAGTAGAGATACTTTTCAAGGCATTAGCCTGTACGGTTGCCGTGAGTGCTTCATCAAATACTACATTTGGTTTAACGTGGCTTTCTGCGAGATCTATAACCGTATTTTTAACACCTTCGTCATTAGATTTAAAATTGTCGCGTATAAAGGCCAGCGCTGTTTCTACGGTAAAAACATCTTGGGAATTACTTTTTGTAGATACGTTATTCTTTAATAGAGAAAAATCGTAATATTTATTGCCTTTCTGGTGTTTTGGATTGATATCAATTACGCCGCGGTTATAAATAGCTTTTAAAAGCTGATGCGAACGTTCCCTATTTACTTCCTTGTCTGCCTCATCCAGTGTATTCGACTTCCACTTCACATCAAATTCATTCAAAAAAGCTTCACTTTGGTCCTTAAACACATTCGCCTTAAACTGATATATAGGTAATATGTTGGCCATGACTTCCTTCTTATCACTTTCTATCTGTTGAGGTGTTTTTAAGATGGCGAAACTAAAAGGAGAGATCAAATCTTTATTTAGCCAAGTTTTACCTTTTTCAAATTCATAACGGAACCGAGGTTGCTTAGGTAGATAGAGGGTAACGATCAGCACGCAAACTGCCATCATCACGTATTTGAGGTTGGAAGAGTACTTGCGGTAAAGTAATTTATGCGAATTCTTTTTAATCTTGGCCAAAATATAATCCTTTAGTTAATCAAAATTAAGATTTATTTCTGCATTAGGCTATAAACTGGGGCAATAGAATAGCATTACTTGATTAAAGCATTTTCAGATTTCACTTTTTCTTCTTAATATTGATATCAAAATAATATCATTATGAAAACAGAAAAAATTATCCAACCACCTTCGGGCTACCTCACTTTAGCTATCTTTTTGATATTACTGATTGGAGGCATCTATCTTTTTGCCATCAGACAATTTGCTTTGGCATCCATTGTATTAGTCATTGATTTTATTTTAGTGTTACCAGGTTTGATTATCGTTAACCCAAATGAATCAAAGGTGCTGACCTTATTCGGTAAGTACGTGGGAACCGTAAAATCGGAAGGGTTCTTCTGGGTAAACCCGCTGACCACCAAGAAAAAACTATCTTTAAGAGCAAGAAATTTAAATGGTCAACAATTAAAAGTAAACGATAAAATGGGTAATCCCATTGAAATTGCCGCTGTAATTGTTTGGCAGGTAAAAGAAACGGCAAAAGCTAGCTTCGCTGTAGAAGATTACCTACAATATGTAAATATTCAAAGTGAAGCTGCAGTGCGACATCTTGCCAACAGCTTCGCTTACGATAGTTTGGAGGATGAACATGCCCAAATTACCTTAAAAGATGGTGCTGAAAAAGTAAACAATCTACTTGAGGAAGAACTGAACGAACGTCTTTCTAGAGCGGGCATTGAAATTATCGAAGCCAGAATATCACACCTAGCCTATGCCCAAGAAATTGCGAGCGCCATGCTGCAACGTCAGCAAGCAGCAGCCGTAATTGCAGCACGTAAACTTATTGTTGAGGGAGCGGTAGGCATGGTAGAAATGGCATTGGAAAGATTATCGGAAAAAGAGATTGTTAAGCTAGACGAAGAACGCAAAGCAGCCATGGTGAGTAATTTATTGGTAGTACTATGTGGCGACAGGAATGCGCAACCCGTAGTTAATGCAGGCACGCTATACAACTAAGCTGCGCTCACAACTGAAGTTAAAAACCAAAGTAATGAGATAAATGCCATGTCAGAGAAAGAGAAAAAAGCATTTGTACTTAGAATCAGCCCGGCAATACTTAAAGAAGTAGAGCTTTGGGCTGGCGATGAATTTAGGAGTACCAATGGCCAGATAGAATTTCTCCTTAATGAAGCAATTAAAGCGAGAAGGAAGAAATTCAACAAAAAAGACGAAGAAACGACTTGAGCTGTTCTGCAACAATAAGGTGAATTCTCTGCTTATTTAGCAGATTATAACTAAATTGCCGCCAACCAAATATATTTTATCATATACAAATGAAAGAAGTAGTTATCGTATCAGCGGTCAGAACTCCAATTGGAAGTTTTGGCGGCTCACTATCAACGTTTACGGCCACACAGCTTGGTGGCATCGCAATTAAAGGTGCTGTCGAAAAGGCGGGCATCAACGCGGCACAAGTACAAGAAGTATACATGGGCAATGTACTATCTGCTAATTTAGGCCAGGCACCGGCAACCCAGGCGGCCAAATTTGCAGGCCTTCCTGATGTACCAACCACCACCATCAACAAGGTTTGTGCCTCTGGCACTAAAGCCATTATGTTAGCAGCCCAAAGTATCGCATTAGGACAAAATGATATTGTTGTGGCTGGCGGAATGGAAAGTATGAGCAATGTGCCTTACTACCTAGATAAAGCTAGGAACGGCTATCGTTTAGGACACGGACAAATTACCGACGGACTTGTTAAAGATGGCCTGTGGGACGTTTATAATGACTACCATATGGGTTCTGCGGCCGAACTTTGCGCCGAAACCTGTAACATCAGTCGTGAAGATCAAGATAAATTCGCCATCGCATCTTACCAAAGAGCTCAAACGGCACAGTCAAGTGGAAAATTCAAAGATGAAATTGTAGCGGTTGAAATTAAGGACAGAAAGGGCGGCATCACCTTGTTTACAGAAGATGAAGAACCCGCAGCAGTAAAGTTTGACAAAATACCAACCTTAAAGCCTGTTTTTAAGAAAGAGGGAACGGTTACAGCAGCCAACGCTTCTACCCTAAATGATGGCGCCGCCGCACTAGTTTTAATGAGTGCAGACAAAGCCAAAGAACTAGGATTAACACCTTTAGCTAAAGTTTTAGCTTACGCTGATGCCCAACAAGCACCAGAGTGGTTTACCACTGCCCCTGCTAAAGCTATTCCTTTAGCCTTACAACGAGCCAATATCACTACAGATCAAGTAGATTATTTCGAAATTAACGAAGCTTTTTCTGTGGTTTCTTTAGCTAACAACCAAGAATTGGGTTTAAATGGAGATAAGGTAAACGTAAACGGTGGTGCCGTAGCTATTGGCCATCCACTAGGTGCTTCTGGAGCCAGAATTGTGGTTACATTATTATCAGTGCTGCAACAAAACAATGGTAAAATTGGCGTAGCTGGAATATGTAACGGCGGCGGCGGGGCAAGTGCAATAGTGATAGAAAACCTTCGTTAACCAATTAGATGCAAAAGGATTTTTTAAGGATACTGCTTTTAATGCTGATCTTAGGATCTTCGAGTGTGAAACTAAATGCTCAGACATTACTTACACCCCAAAACCTAAGTCGGCTAAATATAGCACAAGACAGCTTATCCACTTATAGCGATTCTGCTATCACAGTCAAGGATGATGTAGAACGTACGGCTTATAACACAATGTTTATCAAAAAGTTGATCAGCACCCTTAAAACACCACACTCCTTTCAATTCGATTTCGATTCATTGGCAAAAAATATTTCATTTTTAAAGTCGCCCAACCAACCTTTCAGGATCATTACCTGGTCGCTTCCCTTTGCGAATGGCAGCTATAAATTTTATGGCACCATCCAAATGGAAACCAAAGATGGTTCATTGAAGCTCATTCCTTTGAATGATGATACGGAAAACATTATTGACGATGATCATATCACCAATCAAAAAAAATGGTTTGGCGCACGTTACTATGAAATGATTCCTGTTACCTATCCAGGGAGAAGCCCTTATTATATCTTATTGGGATGGAAAGGGAATACGGATAAGACGACCAAAAAGGTCATTGAAGTGCTGTCGTTTGAGAAAGACCAAGCTATTTTTGGGAAAAACATCTTCGAAATCAAGAAGAAAACAACGAATAAGAATAGAGTGGTTTTCGAATATAACAAGCAGAACGCAATGACCCTAACCTTCAACAAGCAGGCCAACATGATTGTATTTGACCACTTGGCACCTTACGAAAGTAACAAGGAAGGCAATGCAGAATATTATGTGTCCGATTCCAGTTTCGACGGCTATTCAATTAGTTACCCCAAATTATATTTTAAAGAAAACGTAGAACTGCGAAATGATGCTTCTAGTTTGGATGAGTTATACAGCCCACCGCGAAAAGCAACAACATTACTACCAAAGGGCAAACATTAATATGTTAATAAAATATAAATGTATTAGCCTATATTGCACCCAATTTTTTTTCACAAAAAACTAAGACTAACTTATTAAATAATTTATGCAAACAAGTACTGCAGAAAATCAACATGATTTTTTCAAGAGTAAAGTATTGGGACATCCGTCGGGATTATTTGTCCTTTTCTTTACAGAGATGTGGGAGCGCTTTTCGTACTATGGAATGAGAGCTTTATTGGTATTATTCTTTACCGCTTCAGTATTAGATAGCGGCTGGGGATGGCCTAAAGAGCATGCGCTTGCTATATTTGGAACCTACACCGCATTAGTATATCTATCTACCATGTTAGGCGGCTATTTCGCCGATAAGGTAATCGGTATCCGTTGGGCGGTAGTTGTTGGCGCCTTGTTAATGACTTTAGGCCACGCTTTTATGGCCTTAGAAACCTCATTCTTTATCTATGCCGGTCTACTTTTTCTAGTATTTGGAAGTGGTTTCTTTAAACCAAACATGACTTCTATCGTATCTGAAATGTACAAAGATTTCCCTGAAAAGAAAGATGGTGCTTATACCATTTTCTATATGGGTGTCAACGCTGGTGCATTTTTTGGAATTATGCTTTGTGGCTATTTAGGAGAGAAAATTGGATGGAGCTGGGGATTCGGTGTAGCTGGTATCTTCATGTTATTCGGTCTATTACAGTTCTGGTTCGCTCAAGACATCTTCGGTAAAATTGGACTTAAGCCTGTTAAAGCCACTGCCGAGGAAAAATTAGCAGCAGCAACAGCAGCTCATTCACAAGAGGGAGGCAAACTTAATCCTTTTACAGGTTTCCACATGGTGCTTATTATAGCATGTGTTGCATTAGGTTTAGCATGGATACTCAATGATCCAGTTAATAAAATATCAGAAGGCACAACCAATCTTTTCAGTTTCAGTTTATTTGGAGTTGAGGGTAGTAATTTCATTATTTTAACTGCACTGGTATTATTCTTAATCCTTTTGGTCTCTAGAATTTCTAGATATGACAAAATCTTAAAAGATAGAATGATTGCCATCGTTTTCTTTGCCATCATTACCATGATTTTCTGGTCTATCTTCGAACAAGCTCCAGGTTCATTAACCTTATTTGCAAAGGATTATACCCAAAGAATTTTAGAAGGCACCACAGGTACCATATTCAAGTTTGTGAACTCGTTGATCACGCTTGGTCCCTTAGCCATCATCACTTGGGTACTGTTCAAGCTTTTCGGTCAGACTTTCAGTAAATACAAATTATCAAATATCATCTTGGGGTTAAGCTTCCTAATCATTTGGGGAATTGCGATCTGGATGGTAGTGAACGAATATAAATCGACCTCGTACAACGTCCAATACCAAAATGCTAATGGCGTAGTCAATACAGGCAAAGTAGTATCTTCAGAATCTTACAAAGACAATGAACAAGTTGCCATTATCGATGTAGAGAATACTTCTTTTTATTCGCCAAGTGAAAAAGCACAGATAGAAAACAATGCCCTAGTTGATGCAGACAAAAACTATGTAGGCGATGTTTTCACCGGAAAGATCGTCAACATACTTGACAAAGAAAAACCGGGAGCTTTTGGTACCATGGTAACCTATGCAGAGGTTGAATTTACTACTACTGCAGGAGCAACGATAAAAAGAGAGATTAGATTATCTAAAGAAGAAAAGGGTACGTTAAAGGTAGGTGACGCTAAGCAGATTTTGGTTACCCATAATATCAAATACGATAACAATCAGGTCTCTCCTACTAAAGCTACAATCATCTCTAGGGTAGCGGCAACAGAAATCAATGCAAGTTGGTTTAACATTTTAAACTCTTTATTTATTATCACACTAGCTCCTTTATTCTCGAAATGGTGGAGCAGCAAATACAATCCTTCGGCAAACAACAAATATGCTATCGGCATGCTATTTTTAGGCATAGGTATGGCTTTTGTAGCTGTTGGTGCGGCTTCTATCCCAGCTGGTGCTAAATCTGCTTCAGTGAGCATGATCTGGCTCGTATTTGTTTACCTGTTCCATACCATGGGCGAACTCTGCGTCTCCCCGGTTGCGCTATCTTACGTAAGTAAATTGGTACCTGGACGAATGATTGCAATCATGTTTGGTGTATGGTACTTAGCCGTAGCCATTGGTAATAAATTAGCTGGTATCTTCGGTGAGGTTTCAGAAAGTGTGGCAGATGAAAAAGGCTATAGCTATTTCTTCTGGATGCTAACTGCCGTTTCGCTTGGTGCAGCTTTATTAGCGTTTGTTTTAGGACCAGTAGTTAAAAAGTTAATGCATGGTGTGAAGTAATTCACAACAGGATTTATAAGTAAAAAGCCCCGAAATCAATTTCGGGGCTTTTCTGTTTTTAAGCTTTTTAGGAACCTACGAACCTCTTTCGATAATTAGCATTGCTTTATGATATTTAGGCGAGCTTTTTTGGATCTCGCTAGCGTTAACGATGGAAGCGACATCCTTTTTGGATGTTTTCATCCAAAAAGATACAGCGGACAGCGTGTTAAAATGCCCAAATCAATCAATTTAATTAATCTAACTCAGGTTACAAAGTTTAACTAAGCCGTTCTTGTTTTTCAATATAGACTTCCGAAGTTTAACTTTTTGTTGATTGTTATCTTTCAATGGCAAAGTTGAAGGCTTCGCCGTTGATCAACTTTTTGATCCTATACTTATTGCTACCCAACAACCATTTTTTGGCGTTTCGACAGGCTCAACGTGACAAGCTATTTAAACCACGAATAGATATACCTAACGTGTTGATGCAATGATTTTACATTTGGTTGGCGTTATTCACCGACCATATTCGCTTCTTCTTGATCACCGACCAAAAATGAAAAAGCCCCATGATATTTTTCATAGGGCTAAGCATTATGAATTTAAAGATCTTTACAGTAACTCTTTAAATACAACTGTACTATTATGACCACCGAAACCAAAAGCATTACTCATAGCAGTTTTCACTTCTTTGTATAAAGCTTTATTGAACACCAACTGCATTCCAGCTGGAATTTCTGGATCTGGTTCAACCACGTTAATAGTTGGTGGCACAATATTGTCATTGATACTCTTAATGGCTATGATAGCTTCAATTGCCGCTGCTGCACCTAACAAATGGCCGGTCATAGATTTAGTAGAACTGATATGCAAATTCTGAGAAGCGCCAAAAACCAAGTGAGCCGCATTTAATTCAGCTAGATCTCCAACTGGCGTAGAAGTAGCATGAAGATTCAAATAATCTAGCTCTTCCGGTTTTACATTCGCTTCTTCCAAGGCTAAATTCATTGCTTTAGCTGCACCAATTCCTTCTGGATGCGGAGAGGTAATGTGATAAGCATCGGCAGTCATGGCCGCACCGGCAACTTCTGCATAGATTTTAGCACCTCTAGCTTTAGCATGTTCGTACTCTTCTAAGATCAAAGCTCCTGCACCTTCACCCATCACAAATCCATCTCTATCTTTATCAAAAGGTCTACTCGCAGTTTGTGGGTCGTCATTTCTGCCCGACATCGCCTTTAAGGCGGCAAAACCACCAAAAGACGCACGAGTAATACCTGCTTCAGAACCACCAGTTACAAACATTTTTGCCTTACCCATTCTAATGTAGTTAAAAGCATCCATGATGGCGTTGTTACCCGTAGCACAGGCAGAAACTGGCGTATAGTTAATGCCTTGCAAGCCAAACTTCATCGAAATCAATCCAGAAGCCATATTTACCAATAGCTTTGGAATAAAGAAAGGATTAAAACGTGGGTTATAATCGCCGGTTACATAGTTTTCCACTTCCGTTTCAAAAGTTTGCATACCACCTTGTCCACTGCCCCAGATCACCCCAAAATCAAATGGATCAATGGTACTTAAATCGATACCACAATCTTCCATGGCCTGCGCAGCAGCATATAAGGCATATTGCGTAAACAAATCTGTACGTTTAATTTCGTTTCTATCTAGATGTTCTGCCGGATTAAAACCTTTCACTTCGCAAGCCATTTGTGAGCGGAAGCGAGAAGCATCAAATCTTGTAACGGTTTCACATGCACTTTTACCATCCACAATGTGTTTCCAAAAATCGGCTACATTGTGACCTAAGGGATTAATAGTTCCTAGACCAGTAACTACAACTCTTTTCATATCCTTATTTATTGTTTAAGGGCGCAAAGTTCGCATTTGATATGAATAAAATGTCTTTATTTTCTAATTTATTTCTTTTACGAATATGAACTGGAAACCAGCGAATAAAAATCTGCAAGCGTATTTGACCAGCGATCAAAAATTTTGGCATTCCGATTGTTTCACCAACTTTCAAAAAATTATTCACAAAACTTAATCTAAATTTATGGCAGAAAAATACGTTCCATCCGGCATTGCCTCCCCTTCAGGAGTTTTAAAAACAGTTCTTTTTGGTATTCTCGCCGCATTTATTTTACCCATTATTTACATCATCTTAGTGCGATTGATCCCAAATATTTGGTTCAATGCGATTTGCGCACTGTTATTAGGAATGGGCCTAGGCATCTTTATCGACTTAGGTATTAAAATCGGCAAAATCAGAAATTTTAAAATCGCCATTGCAATAGCGATCTTTTGTGGCCTCTTGGCATTTTACTTCCAATGGATAGTTTTTGATGCACTCATGTATAGCGCACATGGCTTTACTTTTAAGCTAACCGGTGAAGACATCAGCAACCTATTGAAAGATGCATTCTATCTATTCACGCACCCCATCGTTTTATTTGATGAAATTAAATACCTCAACGAAATAGGTACGTTTCGATTCAAAGGCAGTTCAAATGTTTCCGGTGGCTTCCTATGGCTCGTCTGGTTTGGCGAGTTTGTAGTCATCATGGGCGGAATACTTCTCGCCGTGGGTAACGGACAAGTAACCCAACCATTTTCTGAAACTTATGACAAATGGATGGAGCGAAGAAAATTCATCAACCGCATCAATTATATCCATAGTAAAGATGATTTCTTAATTGCCTTGAGCAATAAAAACACAGATTTGCTAAAGCATAACCCAGAATTGGTAGATCAACAGAACTTTGCAGAAGTTGTTGTTTTCGAGTTACCAGAAGAACAGGCAAAATATATCAACGTGATTAACGTAGACAACATCGTAGATAAAAAAGGTAAGGTTACGGCAAAAAAGAAGACGCTGTTTACCAATTTAAGGATAACGAATATTGAGGTGTAGAAAAGGTTAGTGTCGTCAAACTTAAATTCATTTTTTTGAAAAGCAATCAAAGTGCACATCGGTTATTTCAGTCCTGCTTTCTGTTTCAACATCCCGATAGAAAAATCGGGATTTGTTTTCACGGCAATCAGGTTTATTTAACTTGAGCTAGTGCTATCTTTAACCTTTAGAAATACTAAAACTTAAAGCCTCGTAGGTTTAGAAAACCTCCGAGGCTTATTCTAAAAAAACGTACTCCAATTGTCACACTGAGCTTGTCGAAGTGTAACATTAAATAAGGCTTCGACAGGCTCAGCCTGACACCAAGAATTTAATCTTCCCTACTCCCATCATCAGCCATTTTCACTATTTAGGTCAAATTTGGCAACTACATTAACTCAATTGGGTTTGTACAGTCATCCCTTGATGAGTGTCTTTAGGCCATCGGCGATTCTTCTAAACCAGTTTATACTTCAATAAATTAAACACGAAAACTACTTGGAATTATAGGTCAGATAAATTCGCTTTACTTCTAAATGTTCTACTCGTCCTTTTACAATTGCCTTTTTGCGATCACTTTCTTTATGTGTGTTTCTAGCTTGTATTTTGTTTTTTACCACGTTTAGGTAAGCGATTTTTCCCATAAAAGTTTTTCGCAGTTGCAGCAGGTTACAGGAATAATCGCCCAACAAATAGTAATTATAAAAAAGATGGAACTCCTGCATCATTTGCCTGCCGAATTTAGTGGTAGGATAATTAGCCAAAATTGGTTCTTCATAAAGAGCTTTGGCCAAGGCAATGGTATCCTCGTCGCCTTCTGGCTGGGTCATTGTCCAATAATAAAGCGCCTCAATAGCTTCTTCTTCGGTATTTGGCAATAAAGCTAATGGAATACCCAACAAATAACCAATGTATTTCCAAAAATGGAACAAACCTTTAACTTCATCATCATTAGGTTTAAAACCGAGCTTGCGCAAACCAACCAAATAAACCAGAGAGAAGCCTAAATTAGTAGCCAGCATATCCCACTGATTTAGCGGGGCACCTAATTTACTACTGTCCCAATCCGTTAGTTTTAAGATATTAATTCTAGAAAAAGCATGGATCATTCTCGTTTTCATAATGGCTTTAAATCCAATGCCATTATTTAAAAGCGCATCATCGCCAGTAATATCTACCCAAAACTCCGTCGTGTCTGTTAATCGCTTTGCGGCACCCTTTTTTAAAGCGCCCGTATAGATCAAAGGCTTGTTAATTGCCGCCGACTCGTAGCCGCCCATCAAACAATAATCTCGTAATACGATTAAACCCGAAATACCGCTTCGCTGACTAAATTCTGCACCCAATTTTAGTAGCGACAAATCAAGCCAACTAGGCGATGTAGCTACATCATCAAAAAATGCTTTTAAAGATTTTTCTGCTTCTTTATCATCGCTGGTTTTGCCCGAAATATAATCATCAACCAACTGTTGCCCTTTAACAAAACCAAGTTTTTGGTGTAATTGGAGTACTAGTTCATCAGCTCTTTGGTCAAACTCGAAAAGATAGGGCACTAAACTATCTGCGTCTTTTAAGTCGGGTTGCGTTTTAAGTTTCTTTAATAACTCTACACCGATACCATTTTCCCAATAATGCTTAAATGAAGTAGTGTTTAATTTGTAACGGCTCGGTTTATTCATGCTATTCGTGTCTCAAAATTCGTTCCATTGCAAACTGATTTATTTAATCAAAAAGTTCTAATTTGAGAACTTTAAAAATACAAACCGTCGTAGGTTTTTGAGACCTACGACGGTTTTTCTTGCTGCTAAAGCCCCTTTAGGGGTTTGGGGCTTAATCTTCTCTACTCCCATCGTCAGCCATTCTCACCATTTTAGGTTCAAATTTGGCAACTACATCAACCAATTCGGTTTGTGCCGCCATCACTTGATGAATGTCTTTATAGGCCATTGGCGCTTCATCTAAACCGGCACCAATTAAGGTAACACCGTGGTCTTTCAAAATCGCTTTCATATCCGATTTAGTGATAGACTGAATAGCTTTAGAACGGCTCATTAACCTTCCCGCACCGTGAGATGCCGAGTGAATAGCACTATCCTCACCTTTTCCTCTAACCAAGAAACCTGGTGCGGTCATGCTACCCGGAATAATCCCCATCACACCTTTGCCAGCTGGTGTAGCACCTTTTCTATGCACAATCACTTCCTCGCCATTTAAAGTTTCCTTCCAAGCAAAGTTATGATGGTTTTCTACCTTAGCTAAAACTTTCGCCCCTATCGCTTTGGTCAATCTTTTATGAATTACCTCATGACAAGCAGACGCATAATCGCCAGCCAAGTTCATGGCGATCCAGTATTCTTGACCTTCGGCAGTATTCAAGTCTAAGTAAGCCAAGTTTGCCGCTTCTTTAGGCAGCTTACAGATTTTCTTGGCCAATTTAGTATAATGACCAGCAATAGTGGCTCCCAAGCCTCTAGAGCCCGAGTGAGTCAATAAAGCCACGTACCTACCTTTATCGATATTCAAGGCCTCGTCTCTTTCGGCAAACTCAATAATTCCAAACTCCACAAAGTGATTTCCGCCACCCGAGGTCCCTAACTGTGCCCAAGCTTTGCCATGTAAGTTCTTCAAAAAAGTTGTAGAGCTGAAGGCTTCGTTTTCCATCACTTCATGATCTGCTCTTTCCAAACCTCTAAACTCTCTACCTGCACCAAATCTGGTAAATGCAATTAACTCTCTCTTGTACTTATCATCTTTCCCAAAGTAATGTTTCTCCGGAATATCAAAGATGCTCAACGCCATTCTACAGCCAATATCCACTCCTACACCATAAGGGATAATGGAGTTATTGGTGGCTAAAACGCCACCAATTGGCAGTCCATAACCTTGATGTGCATCCGGCATTAAAGCCCCAGCCACCGTTACCGGTAATTTCATAGCTATATCCATTTGGCTTCGCGCACCTTCTTCTATGTAGCTTTCGCCAAAAATACTGTAGTCTTTGGCATCAGCTTGTGCCAATAATTCAATGGTATCACTTGTTTTAGCTGTTGCCTCTTCAATTATTGCAGTGGCAAGCTTGTTTAAAATTGGGTCATCCAAAAAACTTTCGGGATAGTCTTTCACTTTCTTCAACAAAGCCAAAAGCTCAGTTTCATTAGTTGCTGTAAAATGCTCAGCAATGATATTTAAAGCCAAGCCTACCATTTTTCCTTCGGAGTAACCAATGGCTAAAAGGTTAGCTCCTGTTATTTTTGTGTTCATTGTTTTTAATTCTTATAAAGTTCTTCCCTAATATCAATTAAGACATTTTCCATTTGTTTGTAATCTGGTTGATCGGGAAGTTTACTTTTAATTGTTTCTTCTTCTATTTGCTTCATGAGGCCTTCTGCTAATTCCAAAACGTTTTCATATTTAAGTTTGCCTCGTTTTATCTCTAGCAATTCGTCACGATTTGAACGTTTTACATTCAGTTTTCCATCTCTAACTATTTCCAACGCGACCTGTAATAACCTAATAGTGTGCATCATATTTTTTGCATCGTAATCTTGCCCATGACTTTTATTTAGACTGTAACGCTCAACGTTCCTCTTCTCAACCCATTCCCAGTATTCGGCGTATTCTTTACAATATGAAGAATAACTATCCTTGTTAAAAAACAAATAACCTAGTTCTGTTTCGCCAGCAGGAATAGATGAAAGTGACACATCATTAGCCAGCTCCTTATTCATTATTCCTTTATAAGGAATGCTTTCGCTATGAAAAAGAGCATACAAATCTTTAGCATGTGGAACTTTTGACAGTCCACAGTTTGTCTGAGATATGCCGTTTTTTGCTAACCATTTTTTAACTTTTAATGATGAATAATGTTCCGTGATATAGCAAAAATCTAAAATCGTCTTCCTTGTTTTCGGCATTGGATTTACAATCTTTTTCTTTAATCCTTTTGCCTTTTTAATCTGCGATAGCGCATACCCACCGAATGTGTCTTTACATAATTTAGACAACACCAGTTCTAACCTAAGCTGATTCATAACTGGATGTTTATACAAAATACAATCCTCAGGCGACGCTAAAATCTCAACAATGTTCGGATTATTCTTAATCAATAATTCTACGAAACGACCAATCTCATAATAAACCTCATCGTTACTTTCATTACTAATTTGCGGTATGTACTGCAACCCAAAAAACATTGCTTTTGGCATATAGTATACACCTTTTATATCTGTATCGGATTGTGGCGTATCTAAACCAAATGCCTTACTACCACTTAAACATTCTAATAGTAGTAAGTTTTTATCTTTTAAATCTTTAATTGTCATAACGATTAATTGTGTTCCTAAAGAAAACATCTAAAGCTTCTGCATCAAAACTTTCTTTAGGCAATTCTTTTGCTCCATTACTACAAACTACAAACTGTTCGTTAATGTAGTTTTTTAATACCTCTTCTATTTTAATAAGATAGCCTTCCGCTGATTTTGATTTCAACTGGATTATCTCTTTAACAGCTTCTTGCAAATGCTCCGACATAAGGGTTAACAGTGGACCGATAGTCATAGGTGCAATGGTCTTTCTTTCTAAACACCATTTTGCAGAAAGTAGCGGGCGTAAGATATAGAATAGCTTCTTGATTTTTATTTCATCGTCATTTATGATAGTACCTAATGCACCTTTAGCAATACCCAAGTAATGATTGATATTTGTCTTACAATAAAAATAATGCTGGCACAATTCCCAAAGTTCATTTTTAAAACCTGGTTGCTCATCATATATTATTGGAGATTGTAACCATTCAAATGGTGTTGTATTAGATTTTCTAATAAGTTTAAGTACTTTTCTGATGTCCCAACCATAGATATCCAACTCATCATTTATTGGAAAACCTAACTGGTCTACCTTATCTAAAACGGATAGATAGAAGTTAAGGGGCCTTACATAAATAAATCTTACATCAAAATCACTATCCGGCGATGGAAATTCCCATCCTCGACTTCCAGACTCGCAAGCAAATAATATCTTTATATCATTTTCACGTTCTATATTTTTAAGTTTTTCGATTATAGTGTTCTTCATTGTTTTTTAATCTTACCCCGGCAAGCATCGTTCACCTACCGAGGGTGTCTAAATTTAATTTATTTTGAGAGCTTTTCGCTATTACTTAATTCCGTCATTTCGATCGTAGCGGAGAAATGAAAGACTACGTAGTAAAATCTTTTAAAGTCGCTGCTTAGCAAGTTCAAAGATTTCTCCATTTCGCTACACTCCAGTCGAAATGACGAGCGAAAGGTTCAACTACTTCACAAAAATCTGCTTCAACTGATCTACAATTTGCCCGCTGCCAGATAAACTGATCGTATTGATTTTTTCTGCAATTTTCTCCACGTATTCCATTTCTTTCAATTTGTACAACATGGCATTGTCTTCCATTAATTTTGCAGTATTCAACAAACTTCTAGTAGATGCAGTTTCCTCTCTCCTAGTAATCATGTTAGCTTGCGCTCGCTTTTCAGCTACCAAAACTTGATTCATGATGTCTTTAATTTCGCCCGATAAAATGATGTCTTTCACACCGGCATCGGTCAATTTCACACCTAACTCTTCCGCTTTTCTTAGGGTAGCTTCCAAAACTGAGAATCCAATTTTCTCTTTGCTTTCCATCAACTCGTCGAAAGTCATTACACCCACAGCTGCCCTCAAGGCCAACTGCATCATGACGTATAATTGTTTCTCGAAATCTTTGTTCATCAGCAATGCTTTGATCACGTCTTCCACTTTATATTGAATGGTAAAGTTCATCCTCAATTGCGCTTTGTCTTTCGTTAAAATCTCCTGACCAACGATCTCCATGTTCAATTGCCTCAAATCAGATTTTAAAACGTCAATTGTTGTATTGTTTTTCCAGTACAAGTAGGTACCAGCTTCTAAAATTCTATTAAATTTGCCGTCAATTAATAGGATACCCTTCTCATAAGCTTCAATTTTGTACGCTCTAACGAAGTTGAACAATGCACCTTTTTCGAATAAATATTTATTGATTGTATTTTCAATCTCAATCTTGCTGATATCAACGGTTACAAATTCATAAGTCGATAAACCTTTCCAGATCACATATCTACCTGCCTTTAAAACGCTTTTAAAGTTCTTGTTTTGATAAACCAAAGTCAACTCGTTATCGGCTACGCTTACCAAGTAAATTAAGCTTACAAAGTCTGCGTTCAACAATAACACATCCAACTCTGCGGTAGAAAAGTCGTAGTCTTTGCTTTTGTCGTACAAAGTCACATTTTCACCGAAACCTAACCAGTATGTACCAGCAGTCAATACCCTTTTCAATTCTCCATTTTTAAACACCAATCCAACATAATTGGTGTTAATTGTAATTCTTTTCATGTTTTTTTGATGTTTAAAGCCGCTCCTAAATCCCCGCTAAATGGTAGGACTTATTAAAAGCATATGATTAATTATTTAATTATTTACATTTTAAAAAGCGTTGCTAAAACATTCATTTGTTTTCTGCGGAAGTAAATTGCGTCTAGTTGTTTTTAAGAATGAAATCAAATTTAACTATTGCGATATTCTTGCGAATTTTGCATTAGCAGCTAGATGATTTGATTTTTAAATCAGTACCTTTTTCGTTTTACTTACAAAGCAAAAGGCAAATTTGCTCTTCAAGATTTTATAACCTTTAATAGCCGACTGCTTTCGCAACGCTTTCTTTGAGAAATTTGAAGTATCTCTTCTTTCTAGATGGAACCCTAATCCATTGCATTTACCAACTATGCTATTCCAAAGGATGGTTTTGGAAGCAGGATTCGAACCTGCGTTTTGGTTGTTACTCTACCCCTGAGTTATCCCGATTACTCGGAAGTGGGATTCGAACCCACGGCACACAACGTGTTAGACAAATTATCCTTCTCCTATCAGTATATGAACATGCAGCGCAGTCACACTTTGGGGCCTTTTGAAACCCTCAACTAAGGATAGGTTTAAACTTTAATTTGCCATCCCGATGATTCATCGGAATATCTTTATATCTATTTTATATCTCATCAAAGAACTATTATCCACTGGCGACATTACAAAGTTGAGCAGCTACTACGCAGTTGATTTACGCAATAAAAAATATCTCACAAATAAAACACAAAATACTATTAATCAGATAAATAAAATATTATTCATATTTATACAAAATCAAATTACGCAAATGTATTGCGTAGTTTGATTTAACTTATTACATTTAAATACCTTAAACTTTTAATATGATTAGAAATTAAGGCCGAGATTTAAATTATTTGGAAATGACTGGTCCTGTGATTTTGGCAAATATTATCCTGCTGTACATCAGTAAATCTATTGGGTTGCTTAAGAAATAGATGTCTCGGAACTCGACATGACAGGAAGCTAATAGAGAAGATAAGTAGTGAAAGTACATTACACACCAAGTCCCGAGCTTTTACGGGGATACAACAAGCTGTGAGCGGGACTGCCGTAACCGATGATGCAGAAAATTGCTTTTCAAAAAATTAAGGAGAAAGAACAAATAGATTAACAAATGGCTGTAAACAAACTTGCTTTAATCCGTTATAAAACCATTGACGATTGCTTGAGAAATCGTTACAAAAAATGGACTTTGGAAGATTTGATTGAAAAAGTATCTGAAACGCTTTATGAACTGGAAGGCATTACCTCTGGCGTGAGCAAACGTACCATACAAGCAGATCTACAGCTAATGCGAAGCGACAAATTGGGTTATAATGCGCCTATCGTTGTGAAAGATAAACGGTTTTATGTTTATGAAGACGCGAATTTCAGCATCACCAAAGCGCCCATTAACAATGCAGACGTAGATAAAATGAAGGAAATTGTGGGGGTGCTGAAGCAGTTTAATGCATTCAACTATTTCGACGAGATGAGCGATATGATCACTCGCTTAGAAAACAACATCCACAAATCTACACATGAAGGTGGTAGCTACATTCAGTTAGAAGGCAATAATCAACTAAAGGGAATGGACTACATCCCTAAATTATACCAAGCCATTTTAAAGAAATCTGCTTTATTGATAGAGTACAAATCTTTTAAGGCGCAGGAGTCGCAAAACTTGATTTATTACCCTTACTTGTTAAAGGAATATCGAAATAGATGGTTTTTGATTGTGAAAGCTAAAAAAGGCGGCATGCTCTTGAATTTGGCTTTAGACAGAATAATTGACTTTCAGGAATTACCCAACGAGCCATTTGTTTTTCATAACGGAATAGATTTTGAACGTTACTACAGTGATTTGATTGGCGTAACCAAAAGTGGGAATGACAGGCCTCACAAAGTCATTCTTGAATTCGACAACGGAAATGCCCCCTACGTCATCACGAAACCCTTGCACCATACACAACAACTTGTGGCAGAAAAAGAAAAAACATCCATATTTAGAATAGATGTGATATTGAATTACGAACTAGAACGGGAAATATTAGGTTTTGGCGAGTGTGTAAAGGTTTTGGGTCCAAAAATATTAGCGCAACGCATTAAACGCAGGTTAAAAGGAGCGCATGGGTTATATACAACTGACGAAAAGGAAAGAGAAAACAAGCAGCAGCAGGTGAAGTTAGAACTGTAAACAAACCCTCTCTGTCCGTTGGACATCTCTCCCTAAAAGGGAGAGAATTGACTTGACTGAAGCAAACTTGTTTTATCGCAGCACTTCCCACTCCAAAACCAACAAATCCTCTCTCATTTTTAAGGAGAGAGTAAGAGAAAGGTTTAAGCTAGCCGGTCATTAAGAGTGCAACGAAGGATCTATTCTACCTTAAAAACAGATTCCTCGTTCCTCGGAATGACAAAGAGTTCAAGAATGCTATGATTAAAAAATAAAAGCCCCAATCGGGGCTTAATAACTATGACAACTCAAACTTGTATCCTACGCCTTTTACGGTAGACACATAGTTTTCGCCTAATTTCTCTCTTAATTTCCTGATGTGAACGTCTATGGTCCTGTTGGTCACTACTACCGAATCTTCCCAGATGTTCTTTAATATCGCTTCACGCGTGTATACTTTACCAGGTTTAGCTGCTAACAGATAAAGCAATTCGAACTCTTTCTTCGCTAAAACCACTTTTTCTCCACCTTGATAGACCAAATAGGATTCACGATCAATGACTAAATCGCCTATCTCCAGTTTATTTTCAGTCACCTCATCACTACTTGCATTACGACGAAGGATAGCATTGATGCGGCTTACCAATGCTCTAGGTTTGATCGGTTTGGCGATGTAATCGTCAGCACCAACGTTGAAACCAGCGATTTCAGAATACTCCTCACTTCTAGCCGTTAAAAACACCATAAATGTATTTTTAAACTCAGGAATGGACCTCATTAAACGGCAAGCCTCGATACCATCCATCTTAGGCATCATGATATCTAAGATGATCAAATCTGGCTGCACTTTTTTAGCTACATTAATTCCGTCTTGACCGTTGCTTGCCAAATAAACCTGGTAACCTTCCTTCTTTAAATTGTATTCAATTAATTCAAGAATATCTGGTTCGTCATCAACAATTAAAATCTTCTGTTTAGCTGTACTCATTATAGTTTTAATTTGTTACGAAAGTAAGTATACAATTGCAACATTTGGTTAAACCTAAGTTAACAAATTGTTAAGACGATACCATGTGTTAACATAGAATTAGAGTTTAGGTAAGGTTTTGTTTAAGAAAGCTTCCAAGTCCTCGCCTCGTAGATCTCTAGCAATGATTTTACCTTGAGGATCTAACAAAAACGAGCTTGGTATGGCCTCAACTTGGTACAGTTTAACGGTTGCACCTTCAAAATCTTTTAACTCCCCTACCTGATCCCAGGTCAAATTATCTTGTTTAATGGCTTGCATCCATGCATTTTTATCTTTATCAAGGGAAATGCCCAATACTGTAAAATTTCTGTTTCTAAACGCTTGATAGGCCTTTACTACATTTGGATTTTCTGCTCTACAAGGTCCACACCAGGACGCCCAAAAATCTAACAATACATATTTACCACGATAGTCCGTTAGTTTCACTTCCTTGCCATTAATACTTGGAATCGTAAAATCTGGTGCTATTTGTCCCACCTGCACGGCTTTTAATCTTGAAACTTTCTCCACGAAATTCTTTACCGCCGAGTGGTTTCTCAGACTCGCATCTACTTTATCGGCATAGGCAACCATTGCATTTTCATTTCCTTGTGGATTGACTAAACTGATGGCATAAAAACTCACCAATGATTTATTATTTTCTAAGGCAAACTTAATGATGGCTTGGTTAAGCTCATTCAATGCATGATTATAAACTGGAGACAACTCTTGCAAGAGCTGATCTCGTTTATCAGGTGCTGCTGCTACTTTTTGCTCAAATTGCTGACTTACCTCAAATATTTTCTTTTGATGTTTTACCTTCAGCTCGTTAAACTCTGCAAGCTTAGCGGCATCATCACCACCTGCTATGGTGTAATGCTGATCTTTATCGTTTACATCTGCCGTAATCTTTACCTCGTCTCCATTTTTAGCAATCACAATATATTCGTTATTGGCATAGTTAATCCTAAAAAAATCCGCCTCTGGCTTCGTATTGGTAAATTTAAACTCGCCACCTGCAGACAGATTTGTTGAATCTAACGCCACCATGTTGTTACTCGCCATACCATAGAGGTAAACTTTGTTTTTCACTTCTGCATTGGTCAACTTTCCACTAATGGTAAACCTGGTTTTGTCCTTACAAGCCGTAAATATGCTGATCGCTGTTAATAATATTAAACTTAGTTTTTTCATTTTTTTTTTATAATTCAGATTCTAATATCAAGATTTAACAATACTTAATGTAAATACCTTAAACCTTTTACCCTATACCTCTAACCTTTTCAAAATCAATTCGTTTAGTTTCTTTGCATCGGCTTTGCCTTGAGCTAGCTTCATTACTTCGCCAACAAACAAACCTAAAACGCCTTTCTTGCCCTTTTTGTATGCTTCTACCTGTGGTTGGTACTTTGCTAAAACTTCATCAATTAAACCAGCTATGGCATCTCCATCTTCAACGATCAGTAAATTAAGTTGTTTGGCAAGTTCCTCGGCGCTTACATCTGTGTCTTTTTCTAAGGCAGGCAATAAAATTTGGATGGCATTCTGTTGCGAAATTTTCTTTTCATCAACCAAATTTATGGCTTGGGCCAATTGCAAGGGCCTTACTTGGTAGGCAGCAATATCGATCTGCTTTTCATTTAAAATAGCCCTGACACTGCCCAACAACCAGTTCACCAAACTCTTTTGATGATTTACAGCCGATTTCGCATCCGTGTAATATCTGTACAAATCTTTATTATCTGCTAACACCGCTGCCTCTGAATGGTTAATCCCGAGTTCTGCCATTAAATTTTGTGTAAGTTCTTTTGGCAACACTGGCATAGCCAATTTCACCCTTTGCAACCATTCATCAGCGATGATTACCGGTGGCAAATCTGGATCTGGAAAGTAGCGATAATCATTCGCTTCTTCTTTACTGCGCATGGGCGAAGTTGTACCTTTATCTGCGTCGAAATTTAAGGTACTTTGGATGATTTCACCACCCGCACTTATCACTTCTACTTGCCTACCAAACTCAAAATCCATCGCTCTGCGCACATTGCGAATAGAGTTTACATTCTTTACTTCGCATCTGGTTCCATAAGCGCTAGTTCCTTTCTCGCGGATAGAAATATTGGCATCACAGCGAAGAGAACCTTCTTCCATGTTACCATCACTCACCTCTAAAAAACGTACCAATTGCCTAATTTCTGTAAGCAAGGCTGCTGCCTCTTCCGAACTTCTGATGTCTGGCTCGGTAACGATTTCAATTAAAGGAACGCCCGCACGGTTCAAATCTACAAAAGAATATTGCTCATCTTGGTCGTGCATACTTTTACCGGCATCTTCTTCCAAGTGGATACGATTGATACCGATCTTTTTCTCAGACCCATCACCTAAGCGCACATTGATGTAACCGTTTTTACAAATTGGGCTATTGTCTTGGGTAATCTGGTAGCCTTTAGGTAAATCGGCATAGAAATAATTCTTTCTATCAAAGAAATTATATGGGTTAATTTCGCAGTTTAACGCCAAGCCAATACGCATGGCTTTTTCAATGACTTCTTTATTCAATTTAGGGAGCGCTCCCGGCAACCCCAAGGAAACCGTAGAAATATGCTCATTGGGTTCAGCACCAAAGGCCGCACTGTCTGAACAGAATATCTTAGACTGTGTATTTAACTGAACATGAATTTCTAAACCCGAAACGAGTTCGAAACGGCTAGTATCTTTTGCTATAATGGTTGTACTCATAAAGTCAATGTCCGACCTGGATGGCCTGAAACGTATTGTATGCTAATATTTCAAATATAGGGATAACTATTTCAAATAGCTAGCAACCTAAAGTTTTAAAACAGCGGAAAGAACGTGATCGCAAGGGCTCCTATCGCTGAATCCAATAACGGAAACAGTTCACAACAGGTTCATACCCCCATCACTACAATAGCTAAGCACAGTCATTACAGAGGCGAATCAGATACGGATAGAAGAGGAAAAAAAAGTATGCTTTATCCGTGTTTGATCCGAGTTTGATCCGAGTACTATGCCTTTTTGTATCGAAGCAAGTTCCTATCAATTGTATTACAAAAGAAATGGCAGCAATCAAATGGCACGGTATTCGTTTATTAATTTTTACACACAGAAAAAAACTAAATCAACATGAAAAGATTAATCTTGATGTTTACCATTGCTATAGTAGCAGGGACATTACAAACAGCCAACGCTCAAGTTAGTTTAAATATCAATATTGGTGCACAACCGCGATATGGTTATTTCACAGATTACTACGCTAGACCCGTTGTACATCGTACTTATTATGCACCCGCTCCGGCAAGATATGTTTATGTTGAGAGAAATAACTACAGACCAAGTAAACATTATAGCCGTGTAAAAACTAGACATTATTACAGTGCGCCACCAAGGCACCATTACAATAAGAAAGTTCATTACAAACACCATAACAAGCCTTTCAAGCACCACAAAGGCCACGGAAGAGGTAGACACTAAACATATAAAACTAAATAAGCCCCGAAGTTCGGGGCTTATTGCTTTTAAAATCTTTTACCAAGAGAAATTCCTATCCTTGGGAATCCATCGAGATAGGTGTTTTTCCCTAAAATCCTTCCCCCTCCTAGAAACAACTCGCCTAAAATTCCATTTCGGGTTAGAAACTTAAATCCTGCAGCGACCCCAAGTCCAACATTTGTTTTACTTTCATCCGCTAATCTTGTCGAGGTATAGGTCATTGGTTCGTAGATGTAGCGTCCTTCGCTAACAGACACAATTGATGTACTTGCTTCCACAAAAAAACCATTTGCTTTTTGCCTACCGAAATAAACGCGGTAGTACGGACTGATCATGTAATTATAGTTGGAGCCATAAGTATTTTCGTTGACGATGCTTACTGCAACCGCTACACCAAGGCCTTGGTTATCTTTTATTAATCGCTCGTAATTTACTTCAGCAAGACCTATAATCGTGTTTAACAAATTGAGTTTAATTTCATTATCACCGCCTTGGCCAACTGAATCAGCTCGCTTTTGGATTTCATTATCTTTTGATTTGTCTTGCTGTGCAAAAACGAAAGTAGCCATTAATAAGATGGATAGCGTAAATAGAATTTTTTTCATTTTATTTCAATATTTTAATTTATGATGATGTCTTCAACAAAAGCGATCAACGATCCACCTTGTCTACTTTTACCATACGATAACACTAGGTAAAACGCTACATTCTATTTATTTCAAGAATGATTTAGCTTTTTCAATGGCCTTATTCATGCCCGAAGCATCTTTACCGCCGGCTGTGGCGTAGAACGGTTGGCCACCACCACCACCTTGGATTTCCTTGGCTAATTCTCTCACAATCTGCCCTGCATTATAGCCTTTTTCTTTAACCAGTTCATCGTCTATAGCTACGGTAAGTTGAGGCTTACCATCTATCACCACTCCTAAAACCAGGAATAAGTTTTGTACTGCACCTTTAACGGCATAAGCTAAAGTCTTTACCGCATCGGCATTGGGCAAATCAACTGTTGTAGCGATAAAATTAACACCATTGATCGCTTGGACCTGTTTTTCTAAATCGGTTCTCAAGGCTACTGCTCGCTCCGTAATGTTCTTTTCAATCTCTTTTTTAAGCGCGCTATTATCGTCGATGATCTTACCTAAGGCAGCAACGAAATCCTTTGGATTGTTCATTAAGGCAGTTAAGTTTTTCACTAAATCGAAGTGCTCGCGAATCACCGCTGCCGAACGTTCGCCGGTAATGGCTTCTATCCTACGCACCCCAGCGGCTACAGCAGATTCTGATGTCAGTTTAAAGAACCCGATCTGTCCGGTAGCTTTTACGTGAGTTCCGCCGCAAAGTTCTTTCGAAAAATGGTCATCAAAAGTAATTACACGAACGAAATCGCCATATTTCTCACCAAACAATGCCGTCACACCACTTTCAATGGCTTCTTGATAGGGTACGTTTCGCTGTTCTTTTAACACAATGTTCTCTCTGATCTTTGCATTAACGATATCTTCTATCTGGTTCAATTCTTCATCAGTGACTTTAGCGAAGTGAGAAAAATCGAAACGTAGGTAGTCTGAGTTGACTAAACTACCCTTTTGGTTAACATGCGTACCCAACACCTGTTTCATCGCTGCATGTAGCAAGTGCGTAGCGGAGTGATTGTTCTCTGAAGCTTTACGCTTTTGTTCATCAATCACCGCCCAAAACTTACCTTCTAAATCAACAGGTAGCGTATCTGTAAAATGTACGATTACGCCATTTTCCTTTTTGGTATCCGTAATCTCCACCCAGAATTGCCTGCTATGGTCTTCTAATCTTCCCGTATCTCCAACCTGGCCACCGCTTTCTGCATAAAACGGGGTTTGAGCCAATACAATCTGGTATTGTTCTTTACCTTTAGCCTTTACTTTTCTATACTTAACAATTTCCGTTTCAATCTCTGTTAAATCGTAGCCTACAAATTCAGTTTCTCTGTCTTCGTTCACCATTACCCAATCTCCAGTATCAATTGCGGTTGCTGCACGGGAGCGATTTTTTTGTTCTTCCAAGGCTTTGTTAAAGCCTTCCATATCTACAGAAAGACCTTTCTCACGAGCCATCAAGTCAGTTAAATCTATAGGAAAACCAAAGGTATCGTATAATTCGAATGCGAAATTACCATCGATGAATTTACCTCCATCGTATTTCTCAAAACGTTGTATACCCGTAGCCAAAGTTCTTAAAAAAGAGACTTCTTCTTCTAGTACCACCTTTTGAACAAAATCTTTTTGCAAATACAATTCATCGAAAACCCCATAAAACTGCTCGGCCAAAACCGGAACCAATTGATTTAAAAATGGTTCTTTTAGATTTAAGAAAGTATAGGCGTAACGTACCGCCCTACGCAAAATACGTCGAATCACGTAACCGGCCTTATTGTTAGATGGCAATTGACCGTCAGCAATGACAAACGAGATTGCACGAATATGATCTACCATTACCCGCATGGCCACAGCTTCGTTCCAACCTTTTTCACCTGGTTCGGCACTGCCTACATATTCAAATCCAGATTTTTGCGCAATGAAGTTGATCAGTGGAGCAAAAACGTCAGTATCATAATTTGATGTTTTACCTTGTAATACACGCACCAAACGTTCAAATCCCATTCCAGTATCTACATGCTTTGCTGGAAGTGGATTTAAAGAACCGTCTTTTAATCGGTTAAACTGCATAAATACATTGTTCCAAATCTCAATTACCTGAGGATGGTCTGCATTGACTAGAGATTTGCCCTTGCCATCTGCACGTTCTTCAGGCGTACGGCAATCTACGTGAATCTCGGAACAAGGCCCACAAGGCCCCGTATCTCCCATTTCCCAGAAATTGTCTTTCTTATTACCTAGCACAATACGTTCTTCGGGTACAAACTGTTTCCAAAGCTCAAATGCTTCGGTATCCATCGGCAAACCTTCTTTTTCGTCACCCTCAAAAACAGAAACATATAATTGATCTTTGGGTATTTTGTAAACTTCTGTTAACAGTTCCCAACTCCATGCGATGGCTTCTTTTTTAAAATAATCACCAAAGCTCCAGTTGCCCAACATCTCGAACATGGTGTGGTGATAGGTATCTATGCCTACTTCTTCCAGATCGTTATGCTTACCAGAAACACGCAAACAGCGTTGTGTATCTACTACACGAGGGTATTTTACAACAGCTTCTCCTAAAAACAAGTCTTTAAATTGGTTCATTCCGGCATTGGTGAACATCAAAGTGGGATCATTCTTAACCACAATTGGCGCAGACGGAACAATATGATGTTGCTTGCTCTTAAAAAACTCTAAAAAGGTCTGTCTTATTTCTTTTGCTGTCATTTTATATAGGTTTTAGGGCTTAGTTACGAGGTATTAGGAAATTGATACTTCCATAAAACCTAACTAAAATCCCTTGGTGTTCTTTGTGTCCTAGTGGTAATCGTTAACGAGGAACAAAATTATAATTTTATTGTGGTTTTCTGCTAAAATCGATTTACATTTGAACACTTTAAGTAAAACCTATAATCATTTAACAATCAGTATTAAACATGCCGTACAAGGAAAGAGAAATCAATAAAATGTATTATACGATGGGCGAAGTAACCGAAATGTTTGGTGTAAATGCTTCGCAGATTAGGTTTTACGAGAAAGAGTTTGAGGTGCTCAAGCCTAAAAAAAACAAAAAGGGAAATCGTCTTTTCACGCCAGAAGACATCGAGAACCTAAAGATTATTTTTCACTTGGTAGATGATAAAGGCTTTACTTTAAAAGGTGCCAAAGAACACATGAAAAGCAATAGTGGCGAGGTCAAAGAAAATCAAAAAATCATAGACTCGCTAGAACGTTTAAAAGATTTTCTATTGAAACTAAATAACGAGATATAGCGCATCTAAGCGTATTTTTTTTGAACATAAAGTGCTCATTAGCAATTATTTTTATTATATTGCTATTTAAAAGCGCGCTCATGCTCAAATTTCTTCTCACTTTTACCCTGTCTTATTTTGGTACTGATGTATTCGGTCAATACAATCAGGGTGCCAGGTTAAAAGCAATGGGCAATGCTAGTGCGGCCGTTTACGATCTCTGGTCGTTGAATGCCAACCCTGCAGGCATTACCAAAGAGAAGCGACCTGTAGCGGCATTAAATTATGCACGTTACCTATTTAGCGACGAGCTTAGTGAACAAAGCTTTGCTTTTGTCCTTCCTTTACAAAGCAATTTTGCAGGTATCAGCATCAATCGTTATGGGATCAGTGAATTCAACGAAATTAGAGCTGGGGCTGCATTGGCCAGAAAATTTGGAAAAGACTTATCTATTGGAATTAAAGCTAATGTACACCAAATCAAGATTACTAATTATGGAAATGCAACTACCTTTTCTATAGATGCGGGCGCCAACTATGCACTGACCCAACAAATTGGCTTAGGCATCTATGTCAATAATCCGGCTTCCCAAACCTATCATACTGGCGCCATAGCCAGCTACATTCAATCGGCCATTCATTTTGGTACCACGTACACACCTTCTAATAAGCTTATCATAGCAACGACAGTTGTTAAAGATTTTGAGCGGAAGTTGGATGTTTCGATAGGTTTAGATTATAATTTATACGACTTTCTTCACTTACGCGGCGCATTAAGCGCCAAGCCATTCAAGCAGTATGTTGGTATGGGCTTAATCTATCGGCAACTGATCATTGATGGAGCTGTAGAAAGTCATCCTCAAATTGGCTACACGCCTCAAATCGGTTTTTCCTATGCTTTTTAAACTGATCCTTTTAACAGCATTATTCCTTAGCCATTTAATGGCTAAAGCACAGGCCCTAGAAGATCAATTGATCAAAGATCTAATCGAGAGTATTGCAGAAAATCTTCCTGAAGATTATGACCTTTCTGAATTACAAGATCGTTTAACCTATTACCGAAAATATCCAATCAACCTTAATCAAACTAGCTCGGAAGAATTAAAGACATTAGTTTTTCTGTCGCCCCTTCAGATCAGCAATCTGTTTGAGCACATCAGTAAAAACGGGAAACTCATAGATCTATTAGAGCTGCAGAGCATTGCTGAATTTGATTTGCCAACCATTGAAAGGTTGATGCCCTTCGTCACTTTAGATCGAACAGCGCTAATGGATAAAATAACGGCCGCTAACTTAGCAAAATATGGCAATAACGACCTAATTATGCGTTATGGTCGGGTGCTTGAAAAATCAAAAGGCTATACCGACCTTCCGGGCAGCAGGTACTTAGGCACTCCAGACAGGTACCTTTTGAGGTATCGCTATACCTATGCAAATCGTGTTTCAGCAGCTTTAGTTATGGAAAAAGATGCTGGCGAATACTTATTCAAGAATGCTAAACCGGCGTCGCATTTTTTCCCTTCCAATTACACAGATTTTATGTCGGCACATGTGGCTGTTTTAAATACGGGCCGGTTTAAGAAAATTGTTTTAGGCGATTACACCATGCAGTTTGGTCAAGCACTAACGCTTTGGTCGGGCTTTGCTTTTGGAAAATCTCCAGACGTGACTGGAGTTGTAAAACGTGATGTAGGCCTAAGGCCATCTACTTCTACCAATGAATTTGCTTTTTTAAGGGGCATAGCTACCACCGTTAATGTATTTAAAAATATTGATGTTTCTGTTTTTGCCTCTCATCGCAAACTGGATGCAGCTTTAAGCATGAATAACGACGGCGAGCAAACTTTAAGCACCATTAATGAAACAGGTCTACATAGAACGGCAAATGAAATTAGAAATAAAAATAGCGTTGAACAAATAGTTTATGGCGGCGTATTAGCCTACAAAACGAATGCATTAAATGTCGGCGTATTAGGACACCATACCTCTTTTAATCGATTATTTGTACCTGGACCTAGCTTATATCAAAATTTCAATTTTGCGGGAAAAGAGTTAACCAATGTGGGGGCCTACTATAGCTATACTTACAGGAATTTTTATTTTTTCGGTGAATTTGCACAAGCATTGAACGCGGGCTTGGCTTATGTAAATGGAGCCTTAGTAAGTTTGTCTTCTACCGTTTCTGCTGTTGTCATGCATAGAAATTACCAAAAGAACTATCATAATTTTTTCAATCAAGCTACTGCCGAAGCTAGCGAGGCTATAAATGAAAAAGGCTTTTATGCGGGTTTAAACATCAACCCTTCCAGGCATTGGAGCATCCAAGTATATGCTGATTACTTTAAATTCCCTTGGCTACGGTTTAGAGTGGACGCGCCTTCTGAAGGTTACGAATTATTAGGCCAATTAACTTTTACGCCCAGTAAAACCTTTACCGCTATGCTACGCTTCAAATCTGAGGTTAAACAACAGAATACAAATTTAGTTGTATCCTATAACCACCTTGATAATGTAAAACGGGAAAATTATCGTGCGGAAGTTAAATGGGTAATTGGAAAGTCGTTTGGTTTCCAAAACCGTTTGGAAGTGGTTCAATATAAAAAAGGAGAAATAAGTTCGGAATTTGGTTATCTGGCCTACCAGGATGTTAATTACCGACCTCTCTCTTCTAAAATTTCTGGCAATATTAGGGTTGCTTATTTTAATACGGCATCCTACGACAGTAGAATCTATGCATACGAGGATGATGTTTTGTACAACTTTACCTTTGGCCTATACAACGGAAAAGGCTTGCGCGGCTATGCCAACTTAAAATATAAACTGGCTAAAAAACTTGATGTCTGGAGCAGATATGCCATTTTTCACTACCAGAATGTATCGACGGTAGGCTCAGGCTTAGATGAAATACAGGGACAGGTCAAATCAGAAATAAGGTTACAAATAAGGTATCAGTTTTAGATTAGGGGTCGGTTTTCAGTGGTCAGTAGTCAGTGGTCAGTAGTCAGTAGTCAGTCGGCAGGAATCAGGAGTAAGGAGTTAGGAGTTAGGTATTAGCAATTAGTAAAAGAACAAATTAATCAAACATCAACCAATTTGACATTTAAAGGGGAAATAGTCTTTGTTAAGATACTTTGGCCATTGATTGGAGGCATCATCCTTGGATATTATTTTCCGAGCGTAACTCTGCTCGAGCTATCTTGTTATGCGCTAACTGGCTTATTATTACTCGCAATTACAGTCAATACACTTTATAAAACATTTAGGGCCTGGAAGTACAAAAAGCTGATTGCATCTTTTTACTACCTTATTTTTTTCAATCTGGGTCTACTATTAAACCTATTTCACACCGATTTTTTACATAGCAACTACTTTGAAAATCAACCATACAAACAGTTAAAAGGTTGGATAAGTAGCGAACCACAGCAGACCAACCAAATTTTGAGATTTGAAGTTATAGTTACCTCGGGCTATATCGATAATGTGTCGGAAAAATGCACTGGCAAACTGCTGATTGCATTAATGTCAGATACTTTATCTCCGATTTCGCTCAACTATGGTGATGAAATAATGTTTTTAGCGAAACATCTTCCAGTAGAACCACCCTATAATCCATCCGAATTTAACTTTAAGCGATGGTTGGCGGCAAAAAACATCTACCACCAAAGTTTCTTACGCCAAGACGAATTGGTGAAACTTCGGGCAAACAAAGGAAATCCCATCGTAGCTTATGCTTTAGCCCTAAGAAAACGACAAGTGGAAATTTATAGAGCGCTACTACATGACGCTGAAGCTTTTGCAGTAGCATCTACCTTAATTTTAGGCTATCGCGCAGATCTGAGCAAAGAAACTTTAGCAGCCTACAGTAAGACGGGAACCATCCATGCCCTATCTGTTTCGGGCATGCACGTTGGAATTATCTACATCATGCTCAATTGGCTACTTTCCTTTTTAGATAAAAAAAGCGCGGGACGTATTTTTAAAGTGTTACTGATCTGCAGTTTAATCTGGTATTATGCATTGCTTACTGGCTTTTCTCCTTCTGTATTAAGATCGGCAGTAATGCTAACGGCCTATATATTAGCCAAACAGTTTCAGCGCAGCAGCAACAGCTACAATATCTTAAGCTTTACAGCCTTCTGTTTGCTAGTCTACAATCCTTTTCTGATCTGGGATGTAGGTTTTCAGCTTTCCTTTTTTGCCGTCTTCGGTTTAGTCTATTATCAACCTAAATTTTATAAATGGTTGTATTTTGAAAACAAATGGTTGGATAAATTATGGGCGGCCATTGCCATGAGCTTAGCAGCTCAACTGGCCACACTTCCATTAAGCATCTATTATTTTCATCAATTCCCTGTGTATTTCATCATCAGCAATCTTTTTATCCTAATCCCTATTACGGTTTTGATGTATACAGGAATCGCCATCCTGTTGTTAAAAGTTCATTTCCTAGCTCCCGCATTTGAGTGGTTAATCGTATTCACGAACAAGGGCTTAAAATGGATTTCGGAATTGCCCTACGCTGGCATCACCGAAATATGGCTTCATCCGTGGCAATTATTGCTTTTATCGCTCTTTATCATATGCTTAACCGTAGCCTTGTCCCATTATAAAAAAACGTATCTATTCAATAGTATATGGCTACTAATAGTCTTACAAATTACTTTCGCCTATCAAAAAATAACCGCTTTCAAGCAGCAAGAATTGATCCTCTTTAGTTTGAGAAAAAATTATGCCGCCGCATTTATTAATGGCAATGAGGGCATCCTGCTTACTGACCTAACCAAAGATGATAGAAATTTTGAGTTCTTTGTCAAGCCAGCTTTAGATCAAAAACAAGTTAGAACGATAAAATGGATTCGTTGGGCGGAAGATTTTCAACACGGAAACTTCATTAAGAAGAATCATCAAATTAATTACAAAGGCGGGAAATTTTTACTGATTGACGAAAGGTTCAACAACAAAAAAGTAGATCAGCATTATCATTTCGATTTTGTTTGGATGCACAACAGCCCCCAACAACGTTTGGAGTTGCTAAAACAAGAGATCAGTTTTTCAAATTTAATTTTGGATGCCAGCAATAAAGATTATTTAATTGCTAAGTTTGAACAACAAGCGGACAGTTTGAAAACAACTGTCCACGTACTAAAAAAGCAACAAGCAGTTGTGCTTAACCTTAATTAAATATGGAATCGTTAGTAATATATCAAGTTGATGAGCGCATTGCGGAAATTACCATCAATAGGCCCGACAAGAGAAATGCGTTAAACCCTAGTTTAGTTGCAGAATTAACAACGGCTTTTTTGACCGCACAAAGTGATGAGGATGTAAAAGTGATCATATTGAAAGCTAATGGCGATGTTTTCAGTGCCGGAGCAGACTTGGCATATATGCAGCAGCTTCAGCATTTTTCTTACGAAGAAAACATTCAGGATTCTACGGCATTAAAAAATCTTTTCGAAACCATTCGTACCTTATCTAAGGTGGTTATTGCGCAGGTAGAGGGCCACGCCATTGCTGGCGGATGTGGTTTAGCCACTATTTGTGATTTCATTTTTGCTGTGCCCGAAGCTAAGTTTGGCTATACCGAAGTGAAACTAGGCTTCGTACCTGCCATTGTGAGTTGCTACCTAGTACAAAAAATAGGTGAAACTTTAGCTAAAAAGCTATTACTGAGCGGCGATCTGTTTACGGCTGAAGATGCACTTAAATATAATCTGATTACCCATGTAACAAAAAGCGAAACAATTCATCAAATTGTGCGCGAATTCGCTTTAGATTTAAGTAAGAATGCTTCTAAAAATTCACTAACTTTAACGAAGCAACTTATTAACCAAGCTACAAATAGTTGGCTTGATAGTTGTTTAGACAATGCGATTAGCGTAAATGCGAAGACCAGGGAAAGTGATGATTTCAAAAAGGGAATAGCATCTTTTTTGGCAAAGGAAAAAATAAATTGGTAAAAAACTATAAAAAAACAATATGATGTTTAAATCAGTAAAAACAGGCTTTCTAGCGACTATCTTAGTTAGTTCGGCAATAATAGCTAACGCTCAAAAGAAGATTTCCCAGGGCACAGTAACCTATGGCGTAGAATATTCTTTGCCAGCAGAACAAGCCTCTTTAGCTTCTCAACTGCCTAAAGAGCAAAAAGTAAAATTTAGTGGCAACGTAATGCGCATGGATATGCAACAAGGCCCAGCTTCCATTGGGATTTTGCAAGATTTTGTAGAGAAAACTGGCCTAATGTTAATTGATGTGCCTATCGCGCAAATGCAATATGCTGTTAAAATGACTAAAGAGGACGTGGCTAAAGCTGAAGAAGCTGCTCCAAAATTGAGTGATTTTAAAGCTACTGGCGAGAAACAAAAAGTAGGCGACTACAATGCTGAAAAATACAGTTACAAAGATGATAAAGGTGGAACTTACGAATTATGGGCGACAAAAGATGTTGAGTTACCTAATGGTTTTGCAGGTCAACAATTTAAAGACATCAAAGGTGCATTGGTAAAATATACTACTTTCCAAAACGGCATGAAAGTAACGTTAACCATCAAAAACATCTCTGAAGATAAAGTTGGTCCTTTTTCTTTAGATGTACCTAGTGGCTATGAACTAAAAACTATGCAAGAAATTATGGCTATGCAAGGTGGCGGCGAATAAACCTAGCATCAATAGCTGATCAAAAGCCCATGACTTAATTCATGGGCTTTTTTTGTGCTTTTTTAGTAATTTAGCCGCCCATGTTCAAAAGCCTTATTTTTTTCGCTAGATATATCATCTTCTGGCTACTATATTTCGCTATAGATAGGTTTATTTTTATGTTTATCTTTCATGTAAAACTAAGAGATATACCTCTCCCAGAGAAACTTGCCACCTACTATCATGCCCTCCGATTAGATTTATCAATGACGGCATACCTTACCGTCATCCCACTACTGGTGTACACTTTTTGGTATTTCACTAACAGAGAAAAAGTAAACTTTAACTGGGTAAGAAAATACAATGCTGTTTTAATTATACTATTCAGTCTAATCTCTATCGGCAATTTTAACATCTATAGAGAATGGGGAAGCAAACTTAATTCTAGGGCGATAGAATTTGCGATACTTACACCTGGCGAATCCCTTGCCTCTGGTGCGTCCTCGCCTATCTTTCTTACCATTTCCGTATTTCTGATTTTATTAGCGGTTGGTTTTTATCTCAACTTTGTGCTCATTAAACGCCGAATAGAACTTAGCAAGACCCCAGCGTGGGTTAAGCCCATTATTGCAGTGTTGCTACTTGGGTTTAATTTCCTGCTTATCCGTGGAGGAACCGGCACCGCACCGAATTCGCAAAGCATGGCCTATTTCTCAAATAATCAGATCTTAAACCATGCTTCACTAAATACAGAGTGGAACTTAATGTCAAGTATTTTGGCTAATAGTAAGGTGAATAAAAACCCTTACGGCTACCTAAACCAAAAGCAAGCAGCGTTAAATGTTGACGAACTATACAAAGTTGAAAAAGACACCACGCTTTCTATCTTGAAAACAGACAAGCCTAATGTAGTAATTTTCATTTTAGAAAGTTTCACTGCCGATTTGACCAAAACTTTAGGCAACGAAGATGGCATCACCCCAAACATCGACAGTTTAGCCAAAAAAGGCATTCTCTTCAGTCAAATTTACGCTACGGGAAACCGCACAGATAAAGGCCTAATTGGTTCTTTAACTGGATTTCCGACCTTAGGCACTGGCAGCATTGTTAAATGGCCAGAAAAGATGCAAAAAATCCCTGCCATTAGCCAAAAACTTAATCAAGAAGGTTATCAAACCTCATTTTATTATGGCGGCGAATCAGAATTTGACAACTACAAGGCTTTTGTTTTGGGTCACAGCTACCATAAACTTACCGACCGAAAAAGTTTCGACGCAAAAAATATGAGCTCTAAATGGGGCACCTATGATGGCTTGGTATTCAACAAACAGTTAAATGATGCCAATACCACTAAACAACCTTTTTTCGCTACGATTTTATCACTAACTAATCATGAACCTTATAGCTTGCCTACAAAATATCGGTTTGGTACTAACGATAATATTCAGAAATTTAAAAGCACGGCATTTTATACCGATTCATGCATTGGCAGTTATTTAACGGAAGCCAAAAAGCAAGCTTGGTATAAAAACACGTTGTTCGTTTTTATTGCAGACCATGGGCACCCGCTACCTAAGAGTAATCATGAAATTTACGAGCCTCAACGTTACCATATTCCTTTGGTTTTTTTCGGAGAAGTAATTAAAGACGAATACAGAGGCAAAAACTACAACCAAATTGGTAGTCAACAAGATTTACCAGCTACGCTTTTAGCACAGCTTAGAATAGATAGCAAAGAATTTAAATGGAGCAAAAACCTGTTAAACCCTTACGCTAAAAAATTTGCTTATTTTAGTTGGGATAACGGATTTGGCTTTATTGACAAAGATCATGTGGTAACTTTTGATAATGTGGGGAAAAGTGTGCTCTACAATAGCGCTACAAAAGACACTAAAGAAACCGATCAGATCTTAAAGTCAGGAAAATCTTATCTACAAACGGCCTATCAAGAATTTATCAATTTATAGACTAAACATTCACGCTAACATCATTAAACAACCCAAACAAGTTATACGCAAATGAAAATCACCAAATTAGTTATTGCAATTGCACTGAGCAGCTTGTTCAGCACAATTACAGTGAAAGCGCAAAGAGGCGGCGGTATCAACTGGACCAAAGATGGCAACAGTTATTACCAAAATACTGGCGGAGAAATAGTGACCGTAACGCTCCCAAAAAATGAACGAAAGACGGTGATCAGTAGCCAACTCCTAACCCCAGTTAATGCTGCTAATCCACTAAAAGTGAGAAGTTTTCAGTTGGCAGAAGATGGAAACAAGGCCTTGATCTACACCAACACCAAAAGAGTTTGGCGTCAAGATAGCCGTGGTGATTATTGGGTAGCAGACATGAGCAACAAAACGTTGAAACAAATTGGCAAAGGCAAGCCAGCCTCGTCGTTAATGTTTGCCAAGTTTTCACCAGACGGTTCAAAAGTAGCTTACGTAAGTGAACATAACGTCTACGTCGAAGATTTGGCGAATGGTGATATCAAGTCACTGACAACCAATGGCACGGCAAGGATGATCAATGGTACTTTTGATTGGGTTTACGAGGAAGAATTTGGATGTCTAGATGGATTTAGATGGGCGCCTGACAGCAAGTCTATCGCTTATTGGCAAATTGATGCCACCAAGATCAGGAACTTTCTAATGATTAACAATACCGATTCTATCTATTCATTCAACGTGCCTGTGGAATATCCAAAAGTTGGACAAGACCCTTCTGCCTGTAAAATTGGCGTGGTAGATATTGCCACGGCAAAAACCAATTGGTTGGCCGTACCTGGTAGCGCGATCCAAAATTATATCCCTCGTATGGACTGGATTCCCAATACAAATGAAATCATTCTGCAACAGCTAAATCGTCAACAAAACGAAAGCAGGCTATTTGTAGCCAATGCCAGCACTGGCGCAATTAATGAAATCTACAAAGAAACTAACAAGTCTTGGATAGATGCTCAGGATCAGTTTATCTGGTTAAACGGAAACAAAGAATTTATCTATCAAACCGAAAAAGATGGTTACAACCACTTTTACCGCATCAGTAAAGATGGAAAAAAAGAAACTTTGATCACCAAAGGAAATTACGATGTCATTGATTTGAATTTAGTGGACGAGAAAAACAATACCATTTATTTTATGGCCTCGCCGAACAACGCTACTCAACGTTATCTATATAAAACCAAATTAGATGGCAAAGGCAAATTAGAAATGGTTACGCCATCTGTTTTGCCAGGAACACATAGCTATTCTATTTCTCCTAATGGATTGTTTGCCCGTCATAGTTACAATAGTTCTACAGTCACTCCAGTTACCGAATGGATGAATTTTGCTACTAACAATCCGTTAAGCATGGAGGGTAGCATTACCAGTCAAGTTGGTAAACAACAAGCCATTAAAAACAAAGTGGAATTCTTTAAGGTAACCACAGAAGATGGCATTGAAATGGATGGCTGGATGAAAAAACCAGATAACTTTGATGCTACTAAAAAATATCCTGTTGTATTTTATGTGTATGGCGAACCTGCATCACAAACAGCTGCCGACGTTTGGGGTGCTGGAAGAAACAGTTTGTACGCTGGCGATATGGCAAGAGATGGCTATATCTATATTTCTATGGATAATCGTGGCGCACCCGTTCCAAAAGGTGCAGCTTGGAGAAAAGCGATTTACAAGAACATCGGTATTATTAACATCCGCGATCAGGCCATGGCGACCAAAAAACTGTTGGCAACTTATCCGTTTATGGATAAAGATCGTGTAGCAGTACATGGATGGAGCGGCGGTGGTTCATCTACCTTAAATCTTCTATTCCAATACCCAGAGATCTACAAAACAGGGATTGCTGTAGCCGCGGTAGCGAATCAGTTAACTTACGACAATATTTATCAGGAGCGTTATATGGGAACTCCTTTTCCAACTACAGACGCTTATGTAAAAGGTTCGCCAATTACACATGCCAAAAACTTAAAAGGAAACCTATTGTACATCCATGGCACCGGAGATGACAATGTGCATTATCAAAATGCAGAAATGCTGATCAATGAACTAGTTAAACATCAAAAGGTATTCCAATTGATGAGCTATCCAAACCGCACGCACGGTATCGGTGAGGGCGAAGGCACAAGGGAGCATTTATCTTTAATCTTTACGAAATTTTTGAAAGAAAACTGTCCTCCGGGCGGAAGATAACGATGCAAGAACCTCGGAGGTTTTCTCTCAACCTCCACATGTCAACGAGGCCTAATCAGCGTCAAAATCAACAAAACTACCGAGATGGCGGCACAACGAAAAGTTGATCCGCCATTTTCTTTTGCATCACTAGTCCTTGGCATGTTGCGAAGCAGTGATTTGAAAGATTGGATGAGGAGAGGTTATTATTGATGATGGTTATTGCTAAAATAATTACCGATGGCATTGATCACTCTTCGAAAGAGTGAGGGGCGCTTCCTCAGTGTAACCGAAATTCCACCAACAATTGTAGTTTGTCTTTCTGGATATTTTTGGCCTACAAATACCAATTCGCCTAAGGCCAGCTCATCTGGCACCAAATTGACAGTGACTTGCTGGCTTTGCGAAGTTAATATCAACTCAAGTTGTTGTGTCTGATAGCCTAGGTGACTAAGAGATAACCGTACGTGATCATTCTTTCTCCCTTTGATCGGTAAATTGAACCTCCCAGCCGCATCTGTCTTGGTCGTTAGTGCTAAGCCATTTACTTTGAACGTTGTACCTTGCAAAACAGTATCTCCATCTCTTACTGTACCTTTCAAAATCATCTCCACCTCACCATGGTTGGAACTTAGGACAGGTGATTTTCTCACCTTAACAGTAGCTGCAACATTCGTGGCTTTTGCAAACTGCTGTGCGGCTCCTCTTGTAGTGAGCAATAAAGTGAACGTGAATGCAAAAGCTGTTCTAACACCAATACGCTTGTAATCTTTTACTTGTGGTTTTTGTTGGTTAAGCTGCGCAAGCTGAAAGGTGGTGATCCGCCCACATAAGCGATGAGCAGATTGGAAGTAGGTCTGTAGCTGCGCAAGGTCCATTGCCGTAAAGTCTACTACTTCCGAACTGCAATGCCTACAGTATCTTCCATTTTCGGATGGGTTCATCGCGTCCCATGATTGGCTACATGGATTGGGAATATCAATCGTAAAATTTTCTGGCATGCGCTTTTCTTTGGTTATAAGACGCTGTATCTGTTCCAATTCCATAAGTGGTTAAAAAATTTTTATAAAAAACTCGGTACGACTTGCAACATTTCCTTTTTTCACTCGTCTAATACTTAATAATCCAGCGATATTTAAGTATATTGCTTAGAGATTTATGGAGGTATCGCCTATTTCCATTAACGCTAGATAACCAAACACTAAAAACTCAAAAATGAAGAAACATTTATGGTTAATTCCCGCGGCGGCACTATTTGCTTTTAATGCCAATGCACAGGAGACAAAAAAGGTGGACAAACCCGCTGACACTACAAAAAAAGTTGCTCCAACAACCCCACCAAAGCCTACACTCGCGGACAAAATCAAATCAAGTAAAAAAATTGACGGTTTATTCACGCTCTATAAGGATACGGTTACAGGTAGTTTGCAATTGTATGTGAAGAAAGATCAACTCAACAAAGACTATATCTATCAGAGTTTTTCAATGGGTGGCCCAACAACGTTGTTCTTGAACCAGAACATGATCAGAAACACGAAGTTGTTCAACATTAAACAAGTAGATGACAAGATTGAATTTCTAGAAAAAAACACTGCATTTTATTATGATCCGGCTAATCCGGTAAGTAAGGCAGCCAACGTAGATGTATCTGATGCGGTATTTTTTGCCGATAAATTTAGTGCTAAAGATGATGGCGGCTATTTAATTCCAGTAGACGGTTTATTTTTGAGTGATAAACTTGATCCGGTTAAGCCCACTACTCCTCCGGGAATGCCTCCTGGTGCCATGTTTAATCTAGGAAGTTTAAATCTTGGAAAGTCTAAATATCAAACGGTAAAATCTTTTAATGGCAACACAGATGTTGTAGTAGATCTTGCTTACGACAACCCAATGCCTCTTAACGGTGGAGGTAAAGATATCACCGATGCAAGATATGTTCGTGTAAAAATGCAGCATTCATTCCTAGAAGTTCCACAAAATGATTTCAGACCTCGTAGAGATGATCCAAGAGTGGGTTATTTTGGAGCCGAAGTTGATAATTTAACTTCCGTAGCTGCTACACCTTATAAAGATTTCATTAGTCGTTGGCATTTGAAGAAGAAAAACCCTAATGCAAAATTAAGTGAGCCAGTAGAGCCGATTGTTTTCTGGATTGAAAATACTACTCCATTGGAATATCGTCCTATTATTAAAGAAGCAGGCGAAAAATGGAATGAAGCTTTTGAAAAGGCGGGCTTTAAAAATGCAGTGGTAATGAAACAAATGCCTGATAATGCCACTTGGGACCCCTCAGATATTTCTTACAACGTGATCCGTTGGGTTTCTTCTGCCTACCCATCATATGGCGCCATTGGCCCAAGCTTCTTCAATCCATTAACCGGACAAATTTTAGGCGCAGACATTACCGTAGAATGGAAATCGGGTGCCGGAACCGCGGTACAAGACGATTTATATAACGGCGGGCCATCTATGGCCATCAACTTGCCTTGGGAAAATCCGATGCAGGCTGTAGCTGCCACACAGCATGGTGCGCACCAACACGCAGATAAAAACCATATGGCTTTCTGTTCGTTGGCACAAGAATTAAGCATGCAATATCAAACTGGATTAGCGGCTATCGAAGTGTTAGATGCTGATGTTTCTGAAGCGGCAAGAGCAGCTACCGTGAAAGAAATGCATAAACAATTCTTGTACTATTTGATTATGCACGAAATGGGCCACACCTTAGGCTTAAATCACAATATGAAAGCCAGTCAGATGTTAAGTCCGGCACAAATGAATGATAAAAGCTTAACACGGAAGATTGGTTTGCAAGGTTCTGTAATGGATTACCCTGCAATCAATGTGAGCAGCGATAGAAGCAAACAAGGTGACTACTATACGACTAAAGCTGGTCCTTATGATTTATGGGCTATCGAATATGGCTACACTCCTTTCGGCGAAAAAGAAGAAGAAGCTGGTTTAAACAAAATATTAAGCAGAAGTACTGATCCGCAATTGGCTTTTGGCAACGACGCAGATGATATGCGTAGTCCAGGTGGCGGTATTGATCCACGAGTAAATGTTAATGATCAAACCAACGATATGGTAACTTACGGCGAAGATCGCTTTAAGTTGATCAACAGTATGATCCCTAAGTTAAAGGAGAGATTTAGCAGACCTAATCAGAGTTATCAAGAGTTACGCAGCAAATATGGCCAACTTAATGCTCAACGTGCTAGTATGGCAGCTGCTTTAAGCCGTTATATCGGCGGTGTATACGTAGATCGTAGCTTTGTAGGCCAAGAAACTACAACTGCACCTTTTACACCAGTTCCAGAAGCTTACCAGAAAAAAGCGCTCGCTTTATTGAGCACATACATATTTGCTCCTAATGCTTTTGATGCTGATAAAGCTTTATTTCCTTACTTACAGATCCAACGTAGAGGATTCGGTTTCTTTGGCGCTACTGAAGATATCAAACCACAAAGCAACTACCTATCTTTACAATTGGGCACATTAGCGCAGCTATTACATCCAACTACGTTAAGCAGAATTAATAACAGTGGTTTGTATGGCAATACCTATTCTGTAGCAAGCGTGATGAACGATTTAACTAATGACATTTTCGCTGCAGACCTGAAAAGCAACGTAAATCTGTTCCGTCAGAATTTGCAAACAGAATATGTGAAGGCTGCCGCTGCCATTGTTGCTGCTCCTGGTGGTTATGATAATGCTAGCAAAGCTGCTGCATTAGCTACCTTAGTAAAGATCAAAGGTCAGTTAGCTACAGCGGTGAGCACAGATGAACAAACTAAAGCACATAGAACTGCATTGACATTTATGATTGACAAGGCAACTTCTACTTCGCCAAACAAATCATAAGCGTCGCAGCTTATATCTGAAATCAATGAACACCTCGTAGCTAAAACTTACGAGGTGTTTTTATTTAAAGAAATATCCGTGATTAAAGTTATAAATACTACTTTTAAACCAACAACTTTATTCTGAATGTAAGCTATACAAAAGCTAAAAGAAGAACAAAAACAACGATAAAACAATCTCAAAGGTATGATTTCCAAATGTCATACAATCGCAAGAATTAAAAACATATTCTTGAAATAGCACGCTTCATCTTACTTTTGTACCATAACCAAATCAAATAGCCTATAGTTAAACCTGCTACGTAACCTTTAAATTAGATATTGTGAGAAATAACCTTTTAGGATTAGGCGTATTAGGATTAGCACTGTTATTATTATTGGCTTCGGCACGCAAACCGAACAATAACTTAGAGGCAGAAACCATTGCTAAAGCACCAATAGCTGCCGACAGCATTTACAACAGTTATATCAACACACTTTACACCGACCTTCATTTAAAGGAATCAGGCCTATCTTTACCTGTTTTTGAGAAGGCACTTACCGGTTTTTATAATCTAAAACATCTAGGGCAAACTTCGAACAAGGGCATCCTAAGCATTGCCGACTTCGACCAATTGAGTACCAAAAAGAGGCTTTATATTATTGACTTAAATAAAAAAGTATTGCTTTTAAACACTTGGGTGGCACATGGTCAAAATAGTGGCGGCAATGAAGCGACTCAATTCTCTAACACCAACAACTCGTTCTCAAGTAGCTTAGGCTTCTACGTGACGGGGGAAGTTTATAGCGGGATACATGGTAAGTCGCTTAAGCTTGATGGAATGGATGAAGGCTTCAACTCCAATGCACGAAGCAGATCCATAGTTGTACATGGCGCGCCTTATGTAAGCAACGGAACCATCAAAGCTCTTGGCCGTTTAGGACGCAGCCAAGGCTGTCCAGCTGTTGCCCCGGAATTAGCAGACAAGGTAATTAATACCATTGAGGACAAGACAGTATTGTTTATCAATAAGTCGGCAGAAAACTACCAGTCAAAATACCTGAACGAAGCCTTGGCTGCCAGTTTCGCTAACGAATCCCATCCTATGCAAATGGATTGATCTATTCAGCAGACTATCTTAACCTAAGTTCGGTATAAACGTTACCCCTATTTATCTAATTTGCATTTGAGGCCGTTTTCTTAGTTTGCCGCCGCTGAGATCCTAATTTTTAACATTAAGCATCTAAGTTCGATTATTATGTTATTTATTTTAGCTGCCTATGGCATGAGATGACTAAATTAAATCTGCTTTATAACTAACTATGATGTTAGGTAAGGACACCAAACACTAACCTTATGCTATTGGCGGGTGTCCTCACCCGTCAATTTGTTCTTTCAATGAGATCAACTGTCGAAATAAAGTTATCAGTGTTCTCCATCGGCATTCAAGCTACCGCTGCACTTAGGTTTCTTTCGAAGTAAGCATTTTTGGCTTATCGGTCTGGCTCTAGCCCTCTTAATCGCTCTTGAACAACATGTTAACCATATAAAACTTGTGAAAAAATAGTAGACGAAAAATTAGCTAAACGGAGGCTTTAGAGGCTATCCGTAGCAAATTAACTAATTCATTGGTCCCAAACTCATGTTATTTCAATTTCATTAAATGGGTGTATAACACGATATCCAAGCCATAAACGTCTTTTCGATATTGCAGCTGCCCTGTTTCATCTTGCCAACAAGTTTGGTAGGTTAGGTAAACTGGAATTTTGTTTTTCAATGCAATGTCCTTTGCTCGCGGCTCTCCAGTCTCCATTGCTTTTTTAATCTCCTCGAATGTTGCTCCGCTACCAAATAAGGCCTGTGCCAGTGCTGCTGGTTTTTCTACCCGGACACAACCGTGGCTTACCGCCCTCACTTGTTGCTTAAAGGCCTGTTGATTGGGGGTATCGTGTAAGTATACACTACTTTGGTTGTTGAACAGGAACTTGATTTTACCTAGGGAATTATCTGCTCCTGGGCGTTGTTTAAAACTGTACTTTTTACCTGCACCCGGTTCAGACCAATCAATTGTTTCAGGATCGTCTATCAGCTTTCCATTTAGATAAATATCTATGTTATTATTGGCCAAATAATAGGGATCTGCAGCAGCATATTTTGAAATTTCATTGGTTGCTATACTTTCCGGGATATTCCACACTGGGTTAACCTGTACGCTGTGAATCATGCTGTTCAACTGAGGAGTTTCCCTGTTAAAAGGTCGATCTTTCTTCACCCCAGATTCATCGTATTCTATTAACTTGTCTTTATAATCTTTATTTCTTCCCTCTCCCACACACACCTTCATGTTTAAAGTAGATTTACCTTTCTCCATAACATCTAAACTGAAGTTTGGAATATTTACCCATACATATTTATCTTCGGTGGGTTTGTTTTTCCAACGCAAACGCTCTAAGTTCACAACAAGTACCCGCTCGGCTTCCTCACCATCAACACTAGTAGCTTGACGTTTATTTTTCAGGGCCTTCTGCAATGCAATGTATTGTTCGTTTTTAGGCTGCACACTGTCTAAAAATTGTCTCAAGTCGTCTACTTCTAAGGCTTTTATGAAGCTATTCTCATCAGGACGTGCTGTTTTTGTATAGTACTGGGCATAAATCTTCCTTGGACTCAACACGCCAAATTGCATTGCATTACTATAGTTGGAAATGGCATTGGCGAGAGAAAGCTCTAATTTGGATAATAGTACATAAGCATCATCAATGTTAGTGACCTTGTCTTTTGCTTTCAGTTGTTCATAAAGGGTTTTGATTTCTGATTCCTGAAATAACTTTGGACTTAATCCATGCGCATCAGCCCTACTTAAAATAGCGATGACACTATCTAACTGTTGGTCTTTTAGCGATTTATTAAGGATCACTGATGCATAATTATGTTTATTATAAAAGGCTTTTAGAAACTTCGGATTCTTAAAGTTCTTCGATTCAGACTCGGTCATTGCTCTCAATTTCTCGGCAAAAGTTTCTTCATTAATTTCTTTGAAGATCTTGTTTCCTGAAACTTTAAAAGCAAGTTTACCCAATTCGGAGTCGCTTTTTTTACATGATGAGAAGCATAATGCGATAGCTAAAATTCCTATCAATAGACCTAAAATATTACTCAAAGGATTTCGACGTATGTTCATACCTTCCAAATAAAAATTTTGTATTTTTTGTTTGGATTAATTGATCGATAGCCAAAATATTTATCATTATCAGACATTTAAGGGCATTATTTTGATATTTAGCAATCAAAATGAACTTAAAATGGTTATATCAAAAAGCATAAAACTTATAGTTATGATCAATCTAAATAAAATAATGATGATGGGCGCAACCACTGCGCTACTATTGGCTACATCTTGTAATTCATCCGAAAGAGAACATCGCGACAAAGCGGCAGAGCCTGTAGATTCTACTATTGATGCAACTACCAAAGCCAAAATCAGCACTGCGGATATTGATATGGATGGTGCAGAGAAAGCTTTCATGCTTTCCGTTTACTCACAAAACATTTACGTTACCGAGTTGACTACCCTTGCCGCCAAAAGCAAACATGCAGGACTGCGAGACTTCGCAAAGAAAATTGCGCCAAGCTATCTGAAACTTACTGAGGACATGGAGCGAATTGCCAAAGGAAAAGGCTTACTGTTAGAAAGAAAACTTTCGGATACGCAACAAAAGGAAATCAAAGCCATCAAAGAACTTTCGTCGCCAACATTAGATCAGCAGATCCTACAGAAACTACAATCTTTGCAGGCCGCTTACACCACTTTGTTTGAGGAAGCAAAAAAGCTGACTAATAATGACCTTAAAACATATGCGAGCAACGGATCAGCCGTAATTAAGCAACAACAAGCTGAAACTACTAAGCTTATTAACGAAGCTAACGAAACAGGGTCACAAAGCACCAGACCTGGTGAAGTTTCTATCAAGTAATCGATCAATTAAAACTTGACTTATAGCTGATAGGCGGATGGAAACATCCACCTATCTTATTTACACACGCTCTCCACTAAATTTCACATTGATCCAAATCAATTATCTTCATTTTATTTGATTGAAAATCAAGTCGATACAAACAATGTAAAATATTTTAAATATTTTGGGGTTACCTTTTTAAAATAGCCGTATTAAACAGTAATTAATTAATTAAAATAGTTTAAACGAAAATTAAAATGAAAAACTTATTCAAATTTGGCTTTTTAGCTTTAGCATTATCTTTAACTGTAGTTGCTTGTTCTTCTGAGAAAAAAGCAGAAACTACTGACACTGTTGCTAGCGATACTACTATCACTGCTGATACTACAGTAACTGATTCAGTTGTTAAAACTACTACTGACACTACTGTTGTTGATTCAACTGTAAAACACTAGTCGAATACGAAAATAAAAGAAAGCCTCGATTTTATCGGGGCTTTTTTCGTTGATCAAATTTTGGGCTATGTTAATAGTTTACAAATGTTAACTTTGCACTCTTTATTAAATTCCATAAAATATGACCTTATCTTCATTACAAGCTATCTCTCCTATTGATGGCCGTTACAGAAAAACTACCGCTAAGCTTGCCGATTATTTTTCTGAATATGCATTAATCAAATACAGGGTATTAGTAGAAGTAGAATATTTTATTGCTTTAGTGGAGGCAAATGTACCTGGAACCGGGAATTTTGATAAAAATTCATTTGCTCAGCTGAGAAAAATATACGAGGACTTTAATGAGGCTGATGCGCAAAGCGTAAAAGATACGGAGAGCGTTACCAATCATGATGTCAAAGCGGTAGAATATTTCATCAAAGCAAAATTTGATGCATTAGGTCTAGAAGCCTACAAAGAATTTATCCACTTCGGACTAACTTCTCAAGATATTAATAATACTGCTATTCCATATACTTTTAAGTTGGCCCTCACCGAAAGCTATTACCCAGCTTTAGAACAGCTGATCGAAAAATTGGCAGCACTGGCAAATGAATGGAAGAACATCCCTTTATTGGCACACACACACGGTCAACCAGCTTCTCCTACCAAATTAGGCAAAGAGTTTATGGTATTTGTGGAGCGTTTAAAAGTTCAATTGGCCAATTTAAAAACAATCCCCAACGGTGCAAAGTTTGGCGGTGCTACTGGTAACTTCAATGCCCATCATATTGCTTATCCCCAAATGGATTGGGTTGCTTTTTCCAACCAGTTTGTTAATGAAACATTAGGATTAAGTAGAGCACAACACACTACGCAGATAGAACATTATGATCAATTTGCGGCGCAATGTGACACCTTAAAGCGCATCAATAACATTATTATCGATTTAGATCGTGATATCTGGACCTATATTTCAAAAAATTACTTTAAACAAAAAATAAAGGAGGGTGAAGTTGGTTCTTCGGCCATGCCGCACAAAGTGAATCCAATTGATTTTGAAAATGCGGAAGGAAATGCGGGAATTGCCAATGCCTTATTTGAATTCTTAGCAGCTAAACTGCCTATCTCTCGCTTACAAAGAGATTTGACAGATTCTACAGTACTAAGAAATGTCGGCGTCCCTATGGCCCACACCCTAATTGCGATCAATTCTACTTTACGAGGTTTGGGCAAAATTATCCTTAACCAACAAGCCATAGATGCAGATCTTGAGGATAATTGGGCAGTAGTTGCAGAGGCTATCCAAACCGTGCTACGCAGAGAAGCCTATCCAAATCCATACGAAGCGTTAAAAGCGTTGACAAGAACGAACCAAAAAATCACAGCTCAAACTATTTCGGTATTTATCGATGAATTAGAGGTTAACGATAGCATTAAATCCGAACTGAAGAAAATTACTCCTTTTAGCTATACAGGGATTTACTAGTTTTTGGTTGGTTGGTTGTTTGGTTCTTTATTTTTTTATTCGTAGAAATCTAGACTGGCCCCTAGCCACTGATACCTGACCCCTAAATTTAATGACCTAAAATAGACAACAATTGGGAGCGCAATTGCATATTTTTGTAATATAAATTCTAAAAGACATGACTATTAACGTATATACAGAGCAAACCCCTAATCCAGCGACCATGAAGTTTATGGTCAATAAACTTTTGATTAACGGAAGCGAAGATTTTGCTACCAAAGAAAGTGCTGAAGGCTCTCCATTTGCTAAAGAATTGTTCAAGTTCAACTTTGTAAATGGCGTATTTTTCGCTAGTAATTTTGTAACCATTACCAAAACCGAGGATGCAGAATGGGGCGATATCGAAGCCATCTTAAAGGAATTTGTGAAAGGTGCCGTAGAAGCAGAACTTAAAATTAAAGATGCTGCTGTAGAAGCGCCAAACTTTGAGGGTACGGAAACAGAAATCAAGATCCAACAAATCCTACACGATTATGTTCGCCCTGCAGTAGAGCAAGATGGTGGCGCAATTACCTACAAGTCTTTTGATGAGGGCGTTGTAACGGTAGAATTGAGAGGTTCTTGCAGTGGCTGCCCATCGAGTACTATTACCTTGAAATCTGGCATACAAAACTTATTGCAGCGTATGGTGCCAGAAGTGAAAGATGTCGTATCTGAAGCACTTTAATTTCACCAAGCTGATATCAAAAAACCGTAGACGAATTGCCTACGGTTTTTTTTTGCTTTCTACACCAGCTTACAGATAGTTATATTTAACCATGAGCATTGGGCTAGCCATAAACCGCCATACCACTCTACTTAGCAAGATACTTGATCTGAAAATTGTTATATTCATTGCTTTTAAAAGCTTTGGCAAAAATCACTTTGGTTTTCTTAGTTTGTAGGTCTAAACTCTCGATACCGTCTTTTGTTGCAAAAATAAGATGTGTTTTGTCCTGCATCTCTATATTTGACAATGGTTTATTTTCTGTTCTCATTTCTGTATACGCCTTTCCATTATTATCCATCCAAAAAATGAGATTTTCGGTATTCCCTACAATTTGATCACCTTGTAAAGCCCAATTTAGAATATCTCCTTTGACTACCTTCTTCCATTTCACTTTCCCATTACTTGTATCCAAGGCGAAGATGCAAGATTGATCAGCCAAACCAGTTTTCATCTCGACATATAGCGTATGATCTTTTAAAAAGGTAACGTGATTTTTTTGGAAAGTAAACGCTTCATCGCCGAAGGTCCATTTAAAAACTTTAGGATTTTTAACAAAGGTATTGTTGGGATCGGTAATATCACCATCTTGGAGATTTCCATCCTTATTGAATTGTATACAGTAGAATTTTCCATTTTCATCACCAATGAACATGCGCTCACCATCGGTCTGCATCTGATTATAAATTGGTCGCTCAAACTGGTTGGCTTCTGCTGTAGAACCATCCATGCCATCAAACATTCCATAGCTAGTCCAGGTGCCTTCGTTTACACTGTATTTATTCAAATAAGTAGCTGAATTTACAAAATAGTGATCTTTGTATCTTATAGGCGCATAGAAATTGAATATGGTAGGTAGCTGTTCATCCCACTTTTTAGTACCCTTAGCTTTATCGAAAGTATAGAGCCAACCGGTAGCTTGCGTAGGCTGGCCAGTAGAAGCTATGACTACATTATTGCCATCAATTAATGGTGTAGTCATGAACAGCGGCATTTGGTTTTTGATCGTGTTAGCTTGGTCATTGGGGTCACTGCTCATGTCCATCCCTTGATCTTCATTACCATGGATCTGCTCTTGCCAAATCACTTTTCCAGTAGCCACATCATAGCTTACCAGCTTACCACTTTCATAAGGCAGGTAAATGCGCTGATCGTCAATTGCGAAATAGTTCCTATTTCCACCAGTATCTAGTGGGCTATCATGCTGCCAAGAAATTTTGCTTTGGTCTACATCGATGGAAAAGATACTCCCATTATGAGCAACAATCAGCGTGTTGTGAGCTACTTTGGTATTGGTTTTTTCCGCTACTGAACCCGATTGACAGGCGAACAAGGTAGACACTATCGAAATTGCGAAAATTAGATTTTTCTTCATAAATGAATCTATAAATTTTAGGTGTGTGAAAAGCTCCTACAGAGCGCTCGGAATTTTTCAGAGCAATTTTATGGCCAAAGCAATGCCACCTTGGCGAAAAAGATAAAATCTTCACCAAATACATAGGAAGCAAAAAAATCAAATGAAAAATTTAACTCAGATGATAGTTCTGAAAAATACTACAATTAGTACAGGACAATATACACTAGAAATGCTTCTTAATCGTATCTAGGATCTCCTGCGTAACCAATCCGTTAGTTGCCACAATCTCTCTGGTTTCCAGATATTCATCGCCTCCCGAAAAGTTAAGTAAGGTACCGCCCGCTTGTTTCACCAAAAAAGCGCCTGCTGCCATGTCGTAAGAATTTAGGTTGTATTCGAAATAAGCATCAAATCTGCCGCAAGCTACATAAGCTAAATCTACCGCAGCAGAACCAATCCTGCGCAAGCCATGGCATCGCTGCATCATTTCTGTGAACAGCTTGATGTATTCAGGTTGCTTATCGAACTGATAGTAGGGAAAACCTGTTGCCAATAGACATTGCGACAAATCACTTGCTTTGGATACCCTTATTTCTTTATTATTCAAATAAGCGGGTGCTCCCTTGTAAGAATAAAACATCTCCCCTCTATTGATCTCATAAACTACACCCAATACTGGTTCCTTTCCTTCGTACAAAGCGATACTGATGGAAAAGGTTGGGATGCCATGAATGAAATTCGTGGTACCATCTAAGGGATCAATGATCCATGTAAAAGGCTTATCGTAAGTATTCTCCGTTTCGTCTTCTTCGGTAATGAAACCTGCTTCTGGCAGTACTTTTTTCAAGTTCTTCACTAACTGTCGTTCAGCGGTTTTATCTACATAAGAAACCAGGTCATTTAAACCTTTATATTCTATAGCACTGCTATCAAATGCTAAAGCTTCTTTCCTAATGAAATTGCCCGTAAGTCTTGCAATGGCAATTACTTTATTACATAATAATTCGTAGTTCATCGGCTAGTAATTTGCAAGTTTATCTTTGTTTTTTAAGGCGTTCGATACCAGCAATGCACCTGCGATGAATAAAATCAAAGAGATCAACTCTGCTTGGGTAAAAGGAATACCCGCAACCGTATATTTAGAATTCACTCTAATCAACTCTACCAGGAATCGCTCCACACCACTAAACATGAGGTAAATACCAAACATCATGCCCGGAATGTTCACTTTAGTTCTAATTTTCCATAAAAACCAAAAGATCAATAAGGCAGCAATAACCTCATAAATAGGTGTTGGATACACCGGTTGTGGCAGTTCATTACAAAACCTGCCCACGCATCCCGGAATAGGCACTCCTTCTCCCGCTACATTGTTGGGATAGGTATAGGCCCATAACCAATCTGGCAACCAACTAAAAGGTTTTGGGTGTAGGTTGGCAATTCCCCAGTCGCCGTCGCCAGACATATGACAGCCAATACGACCTACACCATACGCTAACATCATTCCTGGACCCCCCACATCAAGCATATGCAAAGGCTTAATTCCATTTTTATTTGCGATGTACAAAACTGCTGCACCTCCACAAATTAAACCACCATAAAAGGTTAAACCACTAAAAGAGAGCAGACCGCCAATAGGATCTTGTATAAATGTGTCCCAGTGCTCTAGATTGTCGAATATTTTAGCGCCAAAAAAACCCCAAATAGCCGCCCAAACTATCATGTTACTCATCAGTTCATGCGGGCGAACGGTAACTTCTACTTTCTTGGGTGTAGGTAGTTTAACTTTTTCCTTTTCCTTGTATGACCAGTAGGCAAAAAGTGCAGCTAAGCCCAAACCACCTAATAGATTTCCTTTGGTAGATAATAAAACGGTCTGCGAATCGGCCACAAATAATTTGTAGTTTGCCAACGCATAGATCAACTTATAACCTATTAAAAACCCGAATATCGCATTCGAAATTAGTTCTCCCACAGAGGCAGGCTCTCCTATTGTAGTCACCTGTTTAATAGGCTTTAATAGGCCTAAAGCTTCTTTACGTTTTAACTCTTTGGTAAAAGCCCAATACCCAGCCACAAACGCTAAAGCGACAAATACGCCAAACGTATTAAATGGCAAAGGCACCTCAATGCCAAACAGATAAGCTAGAAAATGGGATACGGTAGGAAACATACATTAAAGTTTACGGCGAATATAGGAAATTTGTACTTCTTTTGCTTTTTTAATAGCTTTTTTGGGAATGGGGGAATCGGAAGTTGAAGGTTAAAGGTTGAAGGTTAAAAGTGCAAAGCTTAAAAGACTAAAGGGAAAAGACTAAGGCTGAAAGCGAAAAAGCATAAAGCTCAGGTTCGTTATCTAAATACTAACTTCTAAAACTAACTACTGCTTTTTAACCCTGACTACTAATCCCTAAAGACTGACCACTGATTACTGATCCCTGATTACTGACTACTGATCCCTGGTTATTGACTACTAATCCCTAAAATATTTTGATTTGAAAAGCGGGCGCAGCACTCCGTAGGATCGACAGTCCCGCTATACGTTTTATCCCGAAGGTTTCGGGATGCTCACTCCTATCGGGTTTAAAACGCAAGTGTGGTGCACAGATTTTCGTAAATAATTCTATCTCCCTTCAAATCTAGCGACCATTTTATTAAGATTCCGGAATAAAGTGAAAAGTTGAAAGTGCAAAGCTTAAAAAGACTAAAGGGCAAAGAATAAGGCTGAAAGCGAAAAAGCATAAAGCTCAGGTTCGTACATAAATACCAATCTCTAAACTAACTTCTGCTTTTTAACCCCTGACTACTAATCCCTGGAGACTGACCACTGATTCCTGACTACTGATTGCTAATCCCTAACACCTAGTACCTAACCACTAATTACTGTCATTCCGAGTTTCGAGGAATCTGTGAGCGCTAGATGCTATGAGTTGTGGGTGATGAGTTGCGTGTTGCGAGACTAAGTAACAAAGACTAAAGAGACTCTTATCTAAATACTACAAACTAATCCCTGAAGACTGAACACTGATTCCTGATCCCTGACTACTGATAACTGACCACTGATCCCCGACCACTGCCAACTACTCTCTAATGCGCATAAACCGTTTCCAGTTCAGCTACTTCCACCTCTCCATCAGCTGTAAGTTCCACTAACTTTACGTTTTTAAGTTCGTTCACCATCAAAGGATCGTATTTAGCTTTCACTTTTACATAGTTTTTAGTGAAACCATGCATGTAGCCATTCTTTTGGTCATCTTCAAAAAGCACCTGACCTTCGGTTCCAATTTGCGATCGGTAGAAAGCTCTTCTTTTTTTGTCAGACAAGATGTGAAGCATTTTATTGCGTTCAAAACGCGTACTTCCCGCCACTTTGCCTTTCATTACTGCAGCTTCAGTTTGCTCACGCTCCGAATAGGTGAATACATGTAAATATGAGATATCCAATCCGTTTAAAAACTCGTAGGTATCTAAGAAATCTTCTTGTGTTTCGCCAGGAAAACCAACAATCACATCCACACCTATACAGCAATTAGGCATCAATTCCTTGATTTTCGCGACCCTATCTACATAGAGTTCCCGTTGGTAACGGCGTTTCATTAATCCTAATATCTTATTGGAACCTGATTGTAGCGGAATATGGAAATGTGGCACAAAACGTTTAGAGGCAGCTACAAACTCAATGATGTCATTGCTCAACAAATTGGGTTCAATAGAAGAAATACGAATCCTTTCTATGCCATCTACTTCGTCTAGTGCTTTTACCAGGTCAAAGAAACGGTCTTCTCGTTGACCTTCTCTAATCCCGAAATCGCCTAGGTTTACACCTGTAAGTACAATTTCTTTTACCCCACTTGCCGCAATCTGTCGCGCTTTTTGCAATACGCTTTCAATGGTATCGCTCCTGCTACCTCCACGCGCCAAAGGAATAGTACAATAGGTACATGGGTAATCGCAACCATCCTGAACCTTAAGGAAGGTACGGGTCCTATCGCCAATGGAATAAGCAGCAATAAAGTTGTGGTTTACTTTCTCAATATCTTGCTGATGTACAATCGCTTTTGGCTGTTTAGTTAGATCGGTGATAAACTCAACGATACGAAATTTCTCTGCGGCGCCTAACACCATATCTACCCCTTCAATCTCCGCAATTTCTTGAGGTTTTAGCTGGGCATAGCAGCCTACAATGGTTACATAGGCATTAGGGGAATACTTAAGTGCTTCTTTAACTACCTTTCGGCATTTCTTGTCTGCATGATCGGTTACCGAACAGGTATTGATTACGTACACGTCGGCCGCATCCGTAAATTCTACTACGCTGTAGCCCGCATCGGTAAATAACCTACCAATGGTTGAAGTTTCAGAGAAATTCAACTTACAGCCAAGTGTATAAAAAGCTACTTTCTTCATTTTGAGGTGGCAAAGATAAGCATTAGCCGCGAGTATTGAGAAGGGAGATTAAAGACTCATCAAAACCTTACAGGATTGTGAGATTAAAATTATCTTATGGCGAGGTTATAAGCTTTGATATAGTTACGCTTGACACCAAAATTATACTTTTTTTCTAGCTTGTAAGCCGCTAACAATGCATCATTATCGCTGATGAGTTTCATAAATAGTTCTTCCCTGGGTTTAACTTTTGAAAACAATTGACTGGTAATGATATCTTCCAAAACATCGCTATCTTTATTGGCATACCAATTCGTAATAACGACGCCTTCGGGTGTTTTAACGTTATGTTCGTAAAGGTTTATTTTGCCCCTTTCCAAAACCTCAACGTAACTGGGCTTACTCTTCTTCGGAATTTGTTTGGCGATAAAAAGCGCACGTTTACCCGCTAAATAATAGGAATTAACATCTTCAAGCGCCACTTCGAATTTTTGACCATCCGTTACCTTTAAGATCAATTTGCCTAGCAGGTTCTTATTCATGACACCGTTAATGGTATCTCCACTTTTTGTAACGATAAAATCTTGCGCTATGGCATCAAAAGCCTGCAATGAACTGCAAATGAGAACAAAAATAAATATACGTCTTATCATATCAGATTAATAGATATTCCAAGATAGTCTTTTTAAACTAGTAAATCTATTACCCACGAACATCTGAGCTAATCCTTTATAGCTACTCTGCTTCTTTCTTAATATGTTCGTAGTAATAGTTATATTTTCTAATATAAGACTTCAACATCTCAAAACTAAAATCTTTCTCTTTTTTAAAATCTTCCAAAAGTTCAGGATATGAACTGATCAAGGAATCAAAGTTCTTTTCTCTTTTTGATCGGGATCCCCATAGTCCACTAGTCTTAATTTCTAATAGCTGGTTGGTGTTAAATCCCGCATACCAAGAGGCTGTAGAATAACCAGCAGTCATCGTTACTCCAGGGCCCATTGCACCCGGACTATTCGTTACTTTTACAAACATTTGGATTTTTCCATACACTACACGCTCTAAAAACTGACTTTTGCTTGCCCCCGGTAACATCACAGCCACATAATGAATACTATCCTTCGCACGATAATATTCCGTATAAGCTTCTGGAGTAATAGATGTACTTTCTTTCTTCCCCTTTTCTTGAAATTTAAACGCATCCAATAATGGCTTCTTAATTTTTCCGTAAAGGGTATCACCTGTAAATGTAACTACATAATCTTGCTGTGCTTTCAGTGAAACACAAAAAAGCAAAACTACCAGCGTGAAAGCAGCGTTAATAAAGATTTTTTTCATAAGGCAAATTTATAGTTTTGCATCAATCGTTCCAACGATAGCTGTCTTTTTCTAAGCCAGCTAAGTCAATTACACGATCTACTACCGTTTGTGCTACCTCTTCAATAGTTTTGGGCAAGCTGTAGAAGGAAGGGTTGGCTGGACAGATGATCCCTCCTGCTTCGGTTACGGTTTTCATATTATTGAGGTGGATTAAGCTAAAAGGGGTATCTCGGACTACGGCAATTAGTTTTCTACGTTCTTTTAAGATGACATCCGCAGCCCTGGAAATTAAATCGTTGGAGATGCCGTGGGCAATACGTCCCAATGCTCCCATAGAACAAGGCACAATGATCATGGTATCATATTTGGCAGAACCCGAGGCAAAAGGCGCATTGAAGTCCATTTTTGAGTAGCAATCGAAATCATAACCATTATAGTCTTCGTTGCCTAATTCGTAACGCCAAACTTCTTTCGCATTATCAGACATCACAATACCCACTTTATCAATTTGCGAAGCTAGTGCTTTTAAATTGTCTAACAACAGTTTAGCATAAATTGAACCACTGGCTCCAGTAACGGCTATGATGATTTTCTTTTTCTTTAGCATAGACAAATATACAATCTGATTGCCAAGCTGTCTTGCAAAAACTGTATGAATTACGTCAAATCGATGTTTTGGCCTCTAAAATAGAACTTTTGATTCTCCAAAATAAATAATTGCGCTCAAAATCAACGAAGTACAACTTATCTCTATTTTTTATTTGCAGGTAATTAATTCTGTTTCTATATTTGCACCTCCTTAGAACGAAGAAGTTCTTCAAAACAAGGAAGATTCCGTAGCTCAGCTGGTAGAGCATTACACTTTTAATGTAGTGGTCCTGGGTTCGAATCCCAGCGGGATCACAGAAAATAGTATCGAAAACACGTAAAAGCTTGCAAATCAAACGATTGCAAGCTTTTTTTGTTTGGTGGAAAATCCCAAAATATTCAAAAAATCACATAAAATAAGTGAGTGATTCAGTGAGTAAATTTTGGGAGGTGATTTACTCACTGGAAATGACGTAAGTATTTGATTTACATCAGGTTCAGTCATTGAACGACTTGACACTTTTAGACTGCAAGGCTACTTTTGTTAACCTTAAATCAGTTGATTATGAAAACTAATTTCAGTCTGCTCTTCTACCTGAAGAAACCAAAAAACTACCTTAATGGAGCTGTACCCGTTTATCTAAGGATTACCGTTAACGGAAAACCTGTAGAGATATCTGCCAGCAGGAAGTGTACACCAACGCTTTGGAACGGTAAAGCTGGCCACATGGAAGGTACTAAAGCAGAGGTAAAAATGTTCAATGCTTATCTGGACAAGATGAAAGCCGACGTATCCGCTGCCCATACCCTGCTGTGTTTAGAAAATGCAGAAATAACAGCGGAAAGCATTAAGTGTAGATACTTCGGTAAATCAGATCATGCGCACACTTTATTAGAAGCCATTAAAATCCATAATAACAATATGGAGGCATTAGTAGGCAGAGACTATGCACCAGGAACGCTCAAAAGGTTCGAAGTACTTAAAAGGCACGTGCTGGAATTCCTGTCCTTTCAATACAGCAAAAACGACATCAATATTAAAAGCATAGACCATCAGTTTATCAGTGCTTTTGATTTTTACCTGCGTACCGAAAAAGCGAATACCAATAACACCGCCATCAAACACCTTAAAAATTTAGGCAAGATTGTGCGCATTTGTATGGCCAACAAATGGATCAGTTCAGACCCCTTCTTTGGTTATAAACTTAAATCTAAAGAGGTACACCGGAATTACCTTACTGCAGCGGAACTTAAATTGATAGTAGAAAAAGAGTTTACCACACCAAGACTTTCACAAGTTCGTGACTTTTTTCTTTTCAGTTGCTACACGGGGCTATCTTATGCGGATGTACAAAAGCTCAAACCATCAGACATTAATACGGGTGGAGATGGAGAGCAATGGATTATTACTTACAGGCAAAAAACAAGCACAAGGGCTGCTATTCCTTTGCTGCCTGTTGCAAAAGAAATCCTCGACAGGTATAAGGATCATCCGGTATGCCTTAATCAGAATAAAGCCCTGCCTATTTCGAGTAACCAGAAAATGAACGAGTATCTGGTGGAAATTGCTGCCCTTGCAGGTGTAACTAAAACACTGGGCAACCGTATTGCAAAACGAACGTTTGCTACAACGGTAACATTAATGAATGGCGTGCCTATTGAGAGTGTATCGAAAATGCTTGGACATACCAATATCCGCACCACCCAGCTTTACGCCAAAATATTGGACGAAAAAGTGGGTAACGATATGGCGCCATTAAAAGAGATGTTTGCAGTTGTATAGAAAAATTGGTTTTGCACACCCGAAGCTTAAGTTTTGGGTGTGTATTTCTTGGTTCTTAGCAGCGCAAAGCGAGGGGAAAGCTTGGGAGCTTGCACAAGCGGGGTTGAACTGGCAGGAAACCGACAGCCACCACTCCGTAGATGCCCAGAGCGAGAACAGCGGGATGGAAAAAAGCACTGGGGTTTCGCAGGCCACTCCTGTGTGATGGGGGATTTAATTGTATTGACTTTGCTGCCAACAAAAAGGCCTTTGCGGACTGCAATGGCTTTTTAATTGTAAAAAACATTTATAGATAGTTCCTTAGCTTATGTGGCTTCTTAAAATAAATCTGAATGTGAACCAGCCCGCACCAATGTAATTTCATTGTCGTCGCTGACTTCCAGCCAAATAATTAACAAATCGCCTTTTACATGACATTCCCAATTGTCTGCATAATTTCCAGAAAGTTTATGTGCACGATATTTTGCACCTAAACCCTCTGCACCTTTAATACTTAGCTCACTTTTAAGGAACTCTTGAATAAGATTAAAATCTCTTAATGATCGTTTCTTGATCAGTTTTAAATCTTTCTCAAACCTATTGGTGAAGCTTAAGGTAAACATTTACAAACTGCTGAAAAAAGAATCAATATCGGATATTTTAGTAGTTTTACCAGCCCTTGCATCAGCAATGGCCTTTTTCGTAACTGCGTTAGGAATATGTTCACCATCAGCCACTTTAATAATTTTGGCATTAAATCTCTTTGCCAATTGCTCAAAAAGGGCTTTGTCTTTATCGGGAATTTGAATGGTTAAAGTAGTCATAATTACAAAGTTAGTAAAAACATCATTTTAAGTTATAAATTTTATCAATCACGTTCTAAAATCCTACTTTCTATTCTGCGCCTTTAATAAAGACTGGGTGGATAGTTTCACAAGATTCTGCGATAATACGTTCCATTTCTTCCGCCTCGTCCTTAGACCAGATTCCAGAAAAATCTTTTAAGCCGGGTGTTTTCTTAACTGTTTTATTATTGGTACTTTTTAATAGCTTCTCCAAAGCAGATAAAGTAGCTTCACTCTTTACTTTGAGCATTTCTTCTATCAAATGTAATTTACGTGTTTCTATGTGCATGGATATGATATTGAGTGTTAAGACAAAAATAAAGAATTATTTCTACAATAACCATACCCCCAAATCCTATGAATATGAGCAGATGATCTTGTGATCTTATTTATCAATAAACCTATATCCTATCCTTAACTGATTTACAAAATCTTTAAAATCACCTTCATAGTGTTTCTTTAATACTAAGAATTGAGAATGGCTTTTTTGGAAGAAAATTAGAAGTTCGCTATCTATAACTGAATTTAACAGCGCATATCTTCTCGGATTGTAGAACAGCATCGCAAAAAATGCGGTGTTATAATTACATTCTATCTGGTGGATTTTTCCGTCAAGCCTTAACCGTAGTTCTAGTTTGTAATAATCGCCCATGTCTTTCCATAGAAAACAGATTTCTGGTGTTTCACCACTAAAGCTGCACGGTATCATATCCGATCTACTCCGTTTTCCCTTTACATTACGCATTCCATATGTATAATAGTAATGCGTGTACAACCTCCCCGACAGTAAAGGAAGTGCCTTTTGCCAAAGTTCAAAAAGCCGGTTATAGTTACTTTCGTTCTGTTCTCGTTTTTCAGCTAACTTATGAGCATCATCTTTATATACTGGGCTTGCTACTAAGGCGATCTTCCTCATGTTTAAGCAAATCTCAACGAGTTTTTGCTGCTCATCCGTAAGATCAATTTCCGGTAGCTGCGTTTCATTAAGCACATATGTAGTAAAGCTTTTCAACCCGGTTTTGGCCTTGTTCAAAATTCCTGTATAGGGAACCAAAAAAGGGATAATGGTTAGTTCGATACCATTCATTATTCGAATCGGCAAGGCAGAAACCTAATATCACATGCGTTTCTTTAGGTGGTTGTTCCTGAATGCAGGGAACTGCTTTTCTTAACGGAACAGGATTTTGTGATATTACAGGAAGTTGTTTTTTCGGTTTATAGAATCCTTTATATCTTACTTTTAAAGATACCTTTAAATTATCTTTCGACTTTTGAATCATCAGGTACTTAGATTCCCCTGTTTCCTGATCAAAGAATCGTGGCCAATAATAGTCTTCGAAATCATATTCGGTGTGATAGTACATCAGTTGGCTAAGTGAAAAATAAGCGTATCGGCTCAGATAATTTTCATGGGTATCAACGCTGCAACTTATTAATAGTTCGGAGGCGGTAACCTTAATGTAAACCATTTCTTCGGGCTCTTTGCCCAGAATTACACCGATTACAAGCAGTTCATTGCTGAAAGATATCTTCCTGATTTTAATGGGGAAATAACCTCTTTTAGGTTTTCTGATCTCTGAATAATGGTTCAGTGTTTTTTCAGTGAGTATTCTTGTATTTGGCGTAAAAGGCAAATGAAAGAAGTTCGTCAATGGAATCGTTTTATCCGGCATAATCCACCTCACTTTCTTTTTTTAATTGTGTGTAAGATTCCGCCACTTGTGCAAGGGATTTTATCTTTTCACCGCACATCATTTCGGTAAGCTTTAAAAAGGTTGAAACGCGGGTAAATATTTGCTCCGCATCGGCTTGCTTAACCTTAAAATCATCCTTGTAACGTGCAACGGAATAGCTTTTCACCATGATATCAAAGAGCCGTTTATCCTCATCACTGCCCGATAAGAAAAGCCTCGATGGTGCCGAAGAAAAGCATTCGCACAACCGAAGTTGCCTGTATAGGTTGTGCATTTCAGAACGGTAAGCCAGATGAACCCTGATCAAAGCAATACAGCACTGTTCTACCACCTGATGCGCCATAAATGCGCTTAGGTTATAATGTTGGTTCGTCAGGCATTCTTTTGCACTTGCTAAAAAACCAGTTGCCAATGGAAAGCGGTGGTTGTAATGTTTTTGGGCTTTTACTGCTCCCTGTGTAGGTATCAAACTTGTAGTCTGGAAAGGTTGTACCATACCATCCCGACCATAGAGAATTTTACCCTCGTTGTAAATGGTAATGAAAAACCTGTTATTGGCCTTTATTGCCGCTGCAATGGTTTCCTGCCCGTGAGCCAATATGGTGATCTTTCCCAAAGGGTATTTATTATTGGCATAGTCTTGTACTTCGTGTTCAATTCTGGTAACGCTTTCTGTCACCATCAACAAAAAATAATTATAGTTTTCTGTACTGTGGTTCTCTACAAAGCACCCGTTATTGACTTTAAAATTGATGTTTTTACCAAAGCTATAGATTTGCTCGGGCTTGAATTTTTGAACCAGCTCTTTGATAAAAGCGGAAAAGTTTTCTTTCTGGAACTGACCAGATTGCGAGAATTGTGTTTCCATAATCGTGACATTTTTGATTTCTGAGATCAAAAATGCGGTACGGCAATTCCGTAACCTACCAGTTAAAGTGGTATCTTACTACAATACATTGGTTCATTACTATCTTAGGAATTTATTATATTTGCTTTATGGAAACATCTACAAAATCTAACAAAGTGCACATCGGCAGAAAGATTAGCCGCATCAGGGAAATACGCGGTATAAAACAAGATTTTCTTGCTATTGAACTTGGCGTAAGCCAGCAGACGATTTCTAAGATAGAGCAAAGTGAGGAAGTTGACGATGCAATGTTGGAAAAAATTGCAAAGGTTTTAGGTGTTACTAAGGAAGCAATACACCAGTTTTCGGACGATGCAGTAATAAATTACTTCAACACTTTTAACGATAATAGTTTCAACAATGGAGCTTACAATGCATTCAATTGTAATTTTAATCCTATTGAAAAATTAATGGAAGCCTTAGATGCTAACAAAGAGCTGTATGAGCGCCTTCTTGCAAGTGAGCGTGAAAAAATCGAGCTTTTGAAAAATAAGTAAATCGAATATGATATCAGCTTTTTAAGCTATAGCTTTCATCTTATTTTATTCGTTATTTAGTCTGTTTTTTTATCGAAAACTCATTTTCAAAAAATGAAACCTAAATTTGATTAATGAAATGAGTTCATGAGTTAGAAGCTGCCCTTTTTGTAAACCTGTTATTTTTAACGATTGAAAAAGTCCGTCATTAAATTTAAAATGATAAGGCAACACTATTGGGCTCCCGGAAAATTCCGGAAACTTCGGATTTTAGAATTTCTTCTTTCGCTGAATATCCCAAAGGTTTCATAACTGTTTGGTTTTCTTCATTAGCGCTTCGGTTAAATTTTCGCCAAGTTCTTCATTGACCTTCTTCCACATATTAGTTAGTCTAAACTAATCTCATCTGATATTAGCAAAATCTTTTTTATCCGTAAAGTATTCAAGTCCTAAAATTAATAATATAGCGCTAATATTATTCCACTTCTGCACTACAGCCAATGAACTCCAATCTTTTGATATGTATAAATACATAGTATAATAATAAATGAGCAAGCATATAATTGCATAAATTTTAAAAAAGTGCAGGTTTGATTTTAGAAGATATACAGTAATGCAAATTATACAAGCCCAAAACAATGTGTTTGAAATAGCAAGCATCAAGTCGTGATACGGTGTAGCTATAAAGAAGGTAAATGGCATTGTCAAAATGCCAACATATTTTATAAAATTCGAAGCAATTTTATTTACTATTTTTTTAGAAAAGTTATAGAAAAATAAAGCGCAACTAAATGAATAAAAAAACATACTCATAATAGCCCAAATCTTTGCAGCGTTTGTTGCTCCATTCAAGGCATGTTCTTTGAATAAGTTACTAAAAAAATTTTCAGACCAACTAAAACCTAGTGTCTTCATATCTTGGTCTGTCCCACCTGGATAATTAAATGTAGCAATAATTAGTAGCGAAACTGCTATTGCAATTCCTGTTAATACTAAATACTTTTTAATCATTTTGTTGTCTGATAGTTTGGTTCTTTCACAATGACCAATAACGGTTTGGGTATTGGCGAAGAAGGGGCATTTGAAAAACGTCAGCTTGGATTATGCGATAAAGCCCAATAGAATTACAATGTTGAGGCTTGTACTTCAGCCCTTTTTTACCAATACCTTGTAGCGGTTCGTTGTTTTGTCACGTTAATTCTTCTATAAAATGCCAACAAACTCCAGCTATGTCAATAATATTCACTTCTTTGCCATAAGGCTGTTCTACTGGTTGTCCAACTGGTGGAATGTCAAATTTTTCTGAAAGGTTCTTTTCGTTTATATTTTTCCAAAATTCATTTATGTCAGGTAGCTTAACAGACACCATCAGGTTTTCGGCGAAAGCCTTATTGTCGTATTGTTGTAATATAAATTTACAGTTGCCATTTCGGAAACCAACAAGGTCTCCGCCGTCCCATTCTATTTCAAAACCCAGTTCTTGAAATAGCTGTTTTGATTTGTCAAAGTCTTGTCCCGAAGGAATAAACGGCTCAATAGATAGATAATTCATATTTATATAGTTTGTCTCCTAGTTGTTAGGTAAAGACCTAATGTTTTTATCATTTTTGTTTTGTTGTCAACTATGTCTCTGTTATTTGCAGAAAGTTGTCTTGCAATTACCGCTAACGGTTTGCAGCTGTGCGAATTTTTGGTTTACCTCACTAATAATCCACAGCACTAACTTAATAAAAAATACCGAAACCCGCACAGCGCCCGTCGCCCAAAAATTCGCAAAACTTCGGTTACATGGTCAGCAGTTTACGATAGCTAAGACGCGGATTTCGAAGCACAAAACTGTCAACACAGTACAAAAGTTGATACGAGGTAGAATTTTCAATTAGCCACTGAACCCACTTTTTTGCCAAACGCCTATCAGTGGCTGTTTTTATTTCGTCCACCCAACATTCTTCTTCCATTGTTCAATTTCTTGCCTTCTTTTCTCAAAGTCTTTTGGTGGCGATTGATTTTCATCTATTACTTGTCTTCTCAATATTTCTGTTTGCTCTTCAAGTGTGTTAAGCCCAATTGATTTTCTTCTTTCATTTACCTTGTTTAATTCGTCAAATATATTTGGGCTTAAATTTCCGTTTTCGTCCCAGTCAAATTGAGTTCCGTTAAGTTGTGGCTTACCTTCAAAAACTGCTATACGGTCTGTTAGATAGGCTAAATTTTTCGAGTCTGCTTTACTTTCACTAACTGCTATTTCCAAAAGTTTCGCACATTTTTTCATAAATTCAGGTTGTCCAATTGAGTGTTGTATTACCAACCAAGCCGCTTCGTTTGCTTCTTTACCAACTTTGTCAATTGTAGGATAGCCGAATGCGTCTATTATGTCGTTCAGGATTTTAGCATTTTCGTTATGCAACTCTTTCATTTGTTCGTTATAACCTTCGCTAAGTTTTCCGCTTTGCACAAATTTGTCTCTTAATGTCAAGTCTGCATTTTTCAGTTCAATTATTTTTTCAGCAATGCTTTTATTGTCCATTTTTTGATGTCATATTGTTCTTGTGAAGTTGTTGTCCTAAAATAGTCACTAACTTATATATATATCGGATATTCTACTTCAGAAAACTTACCCAAGCATTCTTATTTTCTAATATATGAGGAAGTTTTTAAATTCTAAAATTCACACTTTTTAATGCCCAACTATCGTATAACATAGTACCCTGTTACACAAAAGTGTTTTTTCTTGTTTAGACTATTTTACTCGATCAAAAAATGGTGGATTTCTGAGAATATGTTACACTTAATTTTCTGGCTATTTTGAGCTTTCAATAGGTGAAATCTTATTTATTCATCGCTGCATCCCCTGACTTTGATCCATACCTTTTTTCTTTTTCTTCTTACGTTTTGGAAGTTCCATCGTATTTGCTTGGGGCGCAATATAAACAGGCTCCATAAGCATACTTAACAAATCAACACCCAGCTTTCCGGCTGTGCCGATTATTTCCCCAACACTTTCGAACACCCCTTCAGCAACGCTTTTCGCCAAATCGTTAATGATGGTCTGGCCAGCCTTTAGGTTAGGGATGTTTTCCAATAGATTCATCTGTTTTTTCTGTGCAACCTTCCCATTTTGCATCATGTTTGCATAGGCAAGGGTATCTTTCAGTCCCCTGTCAAAATCAAACAAAGCATCAAACAGGTTCTCGCCCGATTGTTTAAAGGCGGTACGGTTAAATTCCCCAAGTTTGGCGGAATGCTCTTTATTTTTTCCCTTAGAGGTGTTTTGCGGGCTAAGCTTAATTCTATTGGTAATGTCCTTACGGCTGACAATGATCTGGATATGATCCTGTCTTCCATCTTTGCGCTCGCCCGTTTTCCTTGTCCCGTCTTTTACTTCCTTATCTGTATGTTTGTAGTAACGATAGTTTTCGTGCTTGCCGTACCACAGTAAATCTTTATGGCTGTTAATGCCTGGTCTTTTAAAGTTCTTTGCATATTCGTCCATTACCTTAACCGCAAACTCCTTTAGCTTTTCCTTTGTGCCTTCCTTGCCGTATTTCTCGTAAAGGAATGCCAGTTCCTTTTGGCTGGGGCTGATGTTGATTAGAAAAAATTTACTGTCAATGCGTCCAAGTTTGGCAATGTTACCGTCTATTTTCATCCTGACTTCCTGCCTGCGGATTTCATTACCAGTACCGTTAAACCAATTTTCCAGTTCCAGACCTTTGCCTTTTTCAATCTGCATCTGGTTCTCTTTTTCAAGGTAATTGACCAGCGCACCGCTGCTGCCCTTATTGTCCCCAGTCTCTGATGTGGTGATGTTGATGAACATAAGCTATAGATTTTCCAGTGATTGCCTTACGTGGGCTTGCAACTCCTCTTTTTTAACATTGGCCGTAGTCCAGCCCAGCGATTCCCTTTGGGTGATGTAATATTCGAGTAGCTTGCTAAAGCGTGATTTCAGCAACGCTTTGTCTTCCAAATAAGTCTGTGTTTTGGCAATGCCACGTTGCAATGTATTCATGCCCTCTGCAAGCTTTTTCGCATTTTCAAGATCTTGCACCATATACTTGCCAATATCCTTAATGTACAGTGTGTGTTGTTTTGCTATGGTAACCAATATACCCGAATCGCTGAAGATGGGCAACAGGAAATCTTTTTCCTGCGTTTTAAAAAAGCCAATAATCCGGTTGTTTCCGTTGACCAGCTCTTTTTTAAGCAGTTCGTCACTCAGGTCTAAGGGATCTTTCTTGCTCCGGTAGAAATACTCTACCATTTGGATGACGGTCGTCTTTTTTGTCCTGCCCAGCTTGAGGGCGATCTTTTCCAGTTTGATATCGGTGGCTACAGGGTAGCGCACCGATTTTGTATTGATATCCTCCATATCCAAGGTGTTTAAGGATGGTTTGGTTTTTCGATAATAAGCCTTATTTGCGTACCTCTTTGCGGGTGCCAAGAAGGATTGTATTCTATGTAGCCAAATTCTACAAGGTCTTTGATGTTCTTATGGTAGGTAGCGATAGACCTGATGCGGGAAAACCTCATCAGTTTTGGCCTGCTGACCTGAAAGGCGTTTTCTGGTGCATCGCTGTCGCTGTAGTAGAACAATGCCATCAGCAGGCTGATGTGGGTGGCATAAAATCGGCTTTCCATTGCCACCCTTTCAAAATAACCACTTAGGGTATGGTGTTGTATATTCAGATAGTTCTTCATGTTATTCTCCTTTCAATATTTTTTCTATTTGTACCCTGCTATAATACATCGTACCTCCAATCTTGCGGAATGGCAATGTCCCGTTGATGCGCAGGTTCTGTAAAGTGCCTGCTGATATGTTCAGCATTTTGCGCACCTGTGCGCTTCTTAGCCATTCTCCGTTTTGCTGGTTTTCCGTCCCTTGACCGATAATGCCCTTCATTTCCTGCAACAGTTCTGTTTTGAACTGGCGGAGGTCTTCCATTGTGATGATGTCCATTTTCATAAATTCCGTTCCTTTCTAATGTTTTAATTTGCTGATTAGCTGGCTAACTGCTTATCTGCTTAATTAGCTAATTGGTATACCTGAAAGTATACCGTTTATGGTTCCTAAAAGGCTTGCAAAGCCCCAAAGTAGCCCCGGAGGCTACTTGAAACCCCTGTAGCGATAGCGTAAGGGCAAGCAAGTAGGGCTCTGCCCAACTTCCGCTTGCTCAGCCCCCGAAAAGGGGACTGACTGCCTGAACCGCTTTTCTACCGCCAATCACAGCACCCATAAAAGCGCCACAGCGTTTTTGGGCAGTAGCGAACTAGCTGCTATGCCAGTGGTTTTTGTTATCCATAAACCGTTGTTATGTGGATATATACCTATGTTGTTATATGGATACGTATCTGCTTAGCAATAGGGATATACAGCTATATTGGTGGCGGGATTTTCTCCGCAGTCTCGCCTTTTGCGCCTACCCACGCTAATAACTTCTTTCGGGAAAACAGCAATTTACCTGCTGTTTTTGAAAAGGGAATTTTGTTCTGTTTAACCAGACCATAAAGCGTCGAGGCTTTATAATTAATCAATTCGGCCGCCTGTCTGGTATTGAGCAGTTCGTCAACTTCATGCTTTTTCAGGTCGCTACTTGAAATGGCATTCCTGACAGAATTTTCCATGAGGCTGGAAAGTTCCCTGACAGATAATGCGGTAAATAGGATTTTCTCTTTTTCCATAAATTTCGTTTTATGGATACAAAGGAATGGTGAAAAATCCCTTACAAAAGCAATGACATTAATGTAATAATTTATGTTTTTTAAGAATGCTTAGCATTTTTTCGATATGGGGGTTTATCGACTGGCTTTCCTTAATAACCTTTATGCCTTTCAGGGCGTTGGCTGATATGACGTTTTTAATACTTTCCGATTTAGAGCCATCAAAAACAGGAAAATGCCGTTTTAAGCTTGTGACATATTCAATTTGGTTAACGCTCCGGTTGTATTCATGGTTTAAGTTATAGGTACTATACATTAATGTGTTCAGTACATTACGCATATCACCTTTTGAAGTTCTTTTAACAAACGGATATTCAGGGCACAATAATATTTGCGGAAATGCAACCGAACTAAATGCAGATCCTAAGAAATCTGTTAATTCTTTATCGCTTAGTGTAGCTTCCTCTTTGCCCTTACTACTGTTCATTGGTGCAGTTAAGACCCGCCATATTGCTTTGACCTCTTCCAAATCACACATCAGTTCAATACGAGAGAAAGCAAGTGAAGGACTTGTTTCTATAGTAGGCGTACTTTTTTCAGGTTTAGGTTTTTCGACTGGCTCCGTTTTAATTATTGCGGGATTTTCTTTTTCAGTTGCTTTTGAAATTTCAACTACTTTTAGGTGGCTGTCAAAATGTAAACGTAATCCTGGGCTTCCTTCTGGTAGACTGCTGTTTATATTATTAATTTCTATAAAACCCCTGTACAGACTGGCTTGTAAATAGCCCAAATTATAAAACAAATCTTTATCAAGATCACCATCAAAATATAGAAAATCAAGGCAATGCAGGCAAAACACTTTTAGATATTGCACTTTCTGTTCGTGCTGGAGTGCCGGATAAGATACGCCCAGATTAAATTCAAACGCACTAACGCCCTCATTGTAACCATCGAAAAAGCAAAGCTCAAAGATTTCTTTTAGTTTTATATCCCATTCGCCGTAAGATTCATTTGTGTAATTGACACTTGTACTTTCTTTCATATTCAGGAAATCGTAAAGGTCTGTATCACTAATAAAGTAAGCCTTGCCATATCTAATTAATTCCTTAAAGGGAAAGTATCCCAATTTATCAATCAGGTCAAAGCGGCTGTCTTTCTTCCCAAGATGACCCGACTTTTTATGAATGAAAGAAACCTTCATATCATCATATATATGACCAGAATAAGGACTGAAGTTTTTGAGGTGATGAAAAAACATAAGAGTATGTGCTTGTCAAACAAATATAAAACTATAACTAAACAACAACCCAATAATTTACGATGACGAATTTCACTACAAGTTAACGACATCGAATAAAACTTTTTGTAGCCATATGATTTATCTGTATCTTCCCTCACTAAAATGCTCGCTATGTACAAATTCTCCAAAATATCTTATAGATATTACTATACCGCACTAATTTTTACCTTTCAACTAATAATCAAGTGAATATAATCAATTATTATTTTCTAGAAATAAGGGACTTACTTAGGTTGAATTTCAATATAAAAAAATGAAGAAAATAAAATCCATTGAAGTACGAAACTCTCCTTTTTATGAGGACATAAAAATTGACTTTTCAGATAAGCTTAACTGTATAATGGGAGGCCGAGGCACAGGAAAATCTACATTACTGTATTTTTTAAAATCATCAATATTCAAATCCTCTGAAAGAGAAAGAAAAACTTATGATATTTTAAAAGCGAACCTTGGAAATGGTGAGATAATAGTCGAGATGGAAACAAATGATGGGGCTTTATATCGTATCATTAAAACTTTGAATGATGATCCTCAACCTTATAAAGCTCCAAATTCAGAGTATATATCTATTGATAAATTGTTTGAAGATATTGAATGCGACTTTTATGAGACGGGAAAAATTGAAGAAATAGGCCGTTCCGAAAAAGATCGCTTGATGCTTCTTGATAAAAAGATTAAGAATCAAATTCTTCCTTACGAGGAAAGTATCAATCAAATCCAAATAGACCTTGACGCTAACGCACAAGACATAAAATCTCTAAACCAACGATTAATTCGAATCACTGAAGCTTTGACCCAATTTGAGGGAATAGAGATTGATTTCGAATTACACAAATCAACTCAACCTCTCGGACTAAAAGAGGAAGAAAAAAAAGAGTTTGAGGAGGCTGATTTAAAAGAAAAAACGAGGAAATCAGAAAAACGTTTTTTTGAGAAATTGTTCGAGTTGTTGAATACACTCAACTTTAACTTTATGCAACATGATTCTGAATTGAGGGAGCTTCAAGAGAATTTAAAAGGTGGTGATAATATATCCTTTATTAATAGAGAAATAATGAACCATGCTGTGGCAATATCCAGTGAAGCATTAGTTGGAATGACTCAAAATGTAAAAAGTATTCTCAATGGTATTTCTCAATTGCAAGAAAAACTGGAAACCTCCAATTCTCAAGTAAATGAACAGCACGATTTACAGCAAGCAGAATTTATCAAAGTAAAACAAAAGTTTGAGGAGCATAGGGAATATATAAATAAATATCATCTACTTTCGAAAAGACTTAATGATAAACAAACATTGAGACTAGACGAGAAAGAGCTTGTCGATAAACGAGGAAAATTAAAGACACATAGGGGGCAACTAGTAAATAGATTAAATCAGCTAAAACAGACCATTTTTAAAATCAGATTACAGTCTATAAATGAGCTCAATGCCAATTTTGATGGAGCTATAGTTATTAATTTAATCTACGCTGGTATAACTACAAAGTTTGAAGATAAGCTAAAAGAGGCATTAAAAGGCTCTGGCATGAGATATAACGAGTTGGTACCAAGAATTATTGAGAAGTTTTCTACAGATGAATTTGCTAAAATAGTGCATAGCAAAGATGTAAATAGTCTTAAGACAATTACAGGGATTGATGAAGCTCGCTCAATCAATCTTATTAATTCTTTGTACGAAACTGAAGCAATTTACGAGTTAGAAGCTTTGTATTGTGATGATTTACCCGTATTTAAATTGAGGCTGAATGAGGAAGGTACCCTTGAGGAGAATTATCGTAATTCTGACGAGTTGTCTATGGGACAAAGATGTACAACTGTGCTCCCAATAATATTTGCAGTTTCAAAAAACCCATTGGTAATTGATCAACCTGAAGATAATTTGGACAATAAATTCATTAGTGATAGAATACATGAAATTATTCGCTTACAAAAAGAAGAAAGGCAACTGATTTTTATTACTCATAACCCCAACATACCTGTCTTGTCTGAATGTGAACAAAATATCTTTTTAAAATACGACAGAAAATCAAGTTTAGATATAAAAGGAAATATTGATGAAGTCAAAGATGAGATAGTTAGCTTATTAGAGGGTGGTGAAAAAGCCTTTGAAAAAAGAAGAGTAACTTATAAACTGAACTAAAATGAGCGCTGTTTTGCATTTAGAATTGTTAGAATCACTAACTATAGAAAAAGCTGCTGCCTTTGCTGACGAAATACCAGATGCGTTAAAACTTAGGCAAATTGTTCAGCAATTAAATGCCCTACCAAGTGAATCAAAATCTTACTTTGCAGAGTTTACAAAAGAATTAAGAAGTGATTTATTCAAAAACAGTATAGAAATAAAAGGTTTCGATTTAGATACTGAACAGGAAGTACAGGTTGATCAGAAAAACGAGCAAGATATTGTAGAAGAAGAAATTGAGGTAGTTAATAGCCACATTAGCTTTGACGAATTGCTTTTGCAATTTGTCACAGACATCAAAACGCATTTGGAGATTTTGAAAGGATACTTTATTTTGAAATTAGAAAATACAAATATCGAGGATTATGAGCTACTCGTTCTTTACGATGAAAAGTATTTCTATCAGCCGCTAAAGAAAGTCTTATCAAAAACAGAATCTAAGGCAAAGTTTGCAAGTATTGATGAGTTTAATATTGAAATCGCCTCGGGAACTCAGGTTAATAAGAATCTATTATGCCTCCTCCTCCTTAGTCACCGTAGTAATGATGAGGATGGCTTAAAAAAATTAGGCAAAGATTTGTCGTTGATATTTGACCAATTTAAGAATTTTGATAGCTGTACCATTAAAGACCTAAATGATTTAAAAGGATCTTTTTATCTAAGTAGTAATGTTAAAGACGATTTTTTTGAAGAAATTACTGAGGTAACTAGAACTTTCCTTTCGAACGGCCTGCTTACAAACGAAGAGGAGAAAATGGTTAAAAAATTATTCACTGATATCCCTACTCCCTTATTAATCTATAAAGTGCTTAAGGGTGGGAAAAGTGGAGCAAAAGTTATAGAGGTTATTCCCAAGAAAGTATTTGCAAATAGTTTCGAAAAAAGATTCATTGTGAAATATGCGGTAAAGGATGAAGAAAGAAAAATTAGGGTTGAAAGAGATCGATTCGGAAAATTCATTAAAGGTTACAACGGTTTCAACGAATATGAGTCAATTCACGCAAATACATTAACATTAGAGGGATTAAGATATAGTTATGCTATTTCAGCAAGTGAAAAGGAATCATTCTCATTCAGTGAGATCTTAGAAAATAAACGCAATAAGTTCTTTTCAGAAAAAGTTAAAACTGTTGATAAGCTATTTGAAATAAATCTATTCGAAAGATGGAAGGATTCAATGGATGAAGTGACATGTGCTATCTCTCATTACTACGGAGAATATGTTAAGCCTGATAAAATTGCGGATTCACTTTCAATTATTCTGAACAAATCTAAAGATGAGATTCTGAGGGACGATTTATTTGTAAATTTCAACAAAATTTGGAGCCATGTAATTGAAATCAATACTAAAGTATGTCACGGAGATTTGCATTCTGACAATTTTTTCTGCGATTCAAATGGAATTTATTTGATTGACTTCGGTTTTACAGATGTAAGACATGCAATTCTTGATCATACATCATTAGAATGCTCTGTGAAATTCAAACATTTTCCTTTCTACATTACCGAAAGAGAGTTGAATGATATTGAAGAAGAACTTTGTCAGGAGTCCACTTTTACACTTTCTCATAAATTTCAATCTACAAAACGTGAGGACATTTTAGATTATTTAGAAGTTATAAGAAAGATACGTTATCATTCTATTAGCCTATTAAGAGACAAAGTTTCTGTTCATGAGTATTATATCTCTTTGTTTTTAATGACCTTTAGACAAATAAGATATGAGGGAATGAATCAGTTGTACGCTTATAACGCAGCACATAAATTGGCGCAGAAGTTGGTAAAAATTTTAGGGCTTTCTTAAATTTGCGTGTAGCTAATTTTAAAAATATCTTGAATTATCCAAGTTTATTTCCATATTTATTTATAGCAATTGCAGCTAAAACATATTTAAAAAAAATAGTAAGTAATTCAATGAGTGGAATTACAAAACAGCCCCAAATACTATTTTAAGGACGGATTTTCACAATAAGGGCAATCCCCCCAGCTGTGTCACAAAAGGCGCAATGAGTTGCGCCTTTATGTTTAAAGTGCCATTTTTTTTCACAAAAAGAACGAATCATTGAAATCAAAATAGTTGTGCAGCAGGCAGGTCTTCAATCTGCCTTATATCGAAGAATTTATAAGTCAAGAATTTTAATTTTCTTAGCATCTAGGTAATACCCAAAAGCATCCTCACAGTGCTAAGTTTTTATATCTATGGGTATCTTGAAACATATATGTTTTAATTATCTTTGTTGGTGACAGACCATAAAACATCGGAAAAAAATGAGAATAAAGAACGTCAGTTTAACCAATTTTCGGGGTATTGAAAATGCTTCATTTGATCTTTCTGATAAACTAAATCTATTTGTTGGGGTAAACGGATCCGGTAAATCGACGGTCTTGGATGCAATGGTAATTTCCCTTTCCTGGTTAATCAATAGAATACAAACCGAGAATGCGAATGGCAAAACTATTCCAGATTCGAGTATTAAATCGGGCGAGTCGCTGTCAGGTATAAAAATTGAACTGGAGAAACGAAACGAGGTCTTTCAATGGAGTACGGTCAGCGCAGCCAGAGGTACAGAAATTACAACGAAATCAGATTATACCGGTGTTACGGAACTTGCTTCTTATTATCAACATGTTTATCGTGAAAAAGGCACCTTACCTGTGATTGCATATTATCCAGTTAATCGTGTTGTAGGAACTGGAAATACATTTTCATCCCTATTTGCCAGACAAAGTTCATTTGATGTTTATAATAATGCCATTGGTGGTAAAACTAATTATCAATCCTTTTTCGAGTGGTTCAGGATTCAGGAAGATATTGTAAACGAGGAGGACCGATCTTACTCAAAATGGTTACAACGGAATGAAGGCTGGATTAAATTAAGGGCACGCAAGTTATTTGATTTTTTATATGAAGGTCCTCAATCTGGTGATTTTAGAGAAGATCTAGTTATTAGAGAGATACGCGAGCGTTATTTGGTAAAAAGAGAGCGGAAGATAGAACCCCGATACTTGTTTATCGATTTGGTTGAAGGAATTGAATATAGTCGTTTAAAGAATGTTGCTGAGAAAGATAGACCTATGTTACGGGAGTTGGAATTTATCTTGAACCATATTGCAAATCTGGCAGATTCTGAAAATGGTAGAGAAGATGGACGAGGAGCCTATTCTCTAAAACGAATTTTTCAGATCCTACAAGAAATAGAGGATTTTAGCCGTCAGGGTAAATTATTCGAGATTGAAGATGTATATCTCTGGGTAAACTGGCTTTGGAGTTCATTCAATTTGGGCTTATTACTTAACCTCTGGTGGTTAAACGAAACGTCAAGGAAGGAAATTGATAGTCTGTTCAGGGAAATTAGGCCAACGAAAACTAGAATGGCATATGGACAACAGGGCATAAAGATTGAATACTTCAGAGAACGGCTTAAAGGAATCATAGATGGCGATGATGAGCGATATAGAAATGCGGCAAAAAACCCAGGTAAAGAACTTTATTATGTATCCAAAACTATAGAACAGTTTATTCCAGGTTATTCAGATTTGCGTGTAAAACGCTATCCAAAACCACATTTACTTGTGGAAAAGGATGGTGAAACAATGAGCCTTGATCAGTTGTCAGACGGTGAAAAAAACCTGATAGCGTTGGTCGGAGATATCGCAAGGCGCTTAACTATTGCGAATGCAGGCAGCGAAAATCCACTGGATGGAGACGGAATTATTCTGATTGATGAGATTGATTTACACTTGCATCCCGGTTGGCAGCGGCTGATGATACCTAAGTTGACAAGTACTTTTCCTAATTGTCAATTTATGCTTACCACACATTCCCCACAGGTTATCAGTCATGTAAGGCCTGAAGATGTGTTTTTACTTAAAAAAGAGAATCAAAATTTTGTAGTAATAAAGCCTTCAGAGTCATATGGAAAAAACACAGACAGAATTTTGGAGGATGTTTTAGGTGTTGACGCAAGGCCTAAAGATGAAAAGGAAATGATTCATAATCTGTTTGTTGCCATTCAAAAAGGCGATCTTGAAACGTCAAAAAAGCTGATCGATTTATTATATGCTCTTATTGGAGAGGATCCGGAAATAACAAGGGCGCAGGCGCTTCTTAAACGAAAAGAAATTCTCGGTCAATGAAGCATATTATAAAGAATCCTGAACCAGCTGAATTACTGGATTGGAAAGCTACTGATCGATTTTATATAAAAGGTGATCCAAGATGGGGCAGGATACCAGCAACAGTTAAGGAGGTAGTAAGAGAAAGTTTGAAAGCCGAGCAGGGAGGCATATGCTGTTATTGTGAACGATATTTGCAAGCCAATGATTATCATATTGAGCATATTAAACCTAAAGGAATCAAAGTATATGATAATTTGCTTGCAGAATATGAGAATCTATTATGTTGTTGTCAGTTTGAACTTCAGCATGGCCACCCCAGACATTGTGGAAACAGCAAAGGGAGTTGGTATGATGACACCTTATTTGTGTCACCGCTACATATTGGGTGCGAAGATAGGTTTAGCTATACATTTGACGGTTATATTGAACCCACAGATCCAAACGATACTGCAGCTGCTACTACAATTTTCAGGTTGCAATTAGATATACCTAAACTAAGAGCCTTAAGACAAAGTCTGATAAGGACTCTGGAAGAGTTTCCACCGGAGGAGCTTACCGATTTTGTAAGAGGTTACCTTGCGGATAAGTCAGAAAATGACGGAGAATTCGGACAATTTTATACAACTATCAAACAGCTGTTTGGCCATCTGATCATCTGATTTTTTTCAATTAATCATTATGATTTTATATCCTAAACTAGTATTTTTCAAACATAAAATTTACATAAAGTCCTTTTTATTCCATTCCAACTGACATTTTTAACCTTTCTATATCAGCACATTTATATCCACTCTTTAGAGATTTATGCAAATAATCTTAAAACATAAATGAGATTAATAAAAACAGCTTTATTATTTAAGCCGTTTTTTATTATATGTATTTAGAAATTCGTACTTTTATGTAGTGCAATTGCAGCTAAAACGTATCGAAAAAAATGTGAGTAATTCAATGAGTGGAATTACTAAACAGCCTCAAATACTATTTAAACGCTGATTTTAGGACTAGTGCAAATCCCAGCGGGATCACAAGAAACAATATCAAAGAGAACTAAAACCCTGCAAATCAAATGTTTGCAGGGTTTTTGCTTTTATGGGTTATACCAAAATATACACGAAATCGCATATAAAATGTGCGTCATTCGGAGCGTCGTTCTTTATAATATCAAACTCCCCTAATTCGTATTAATACATTGATATTCAACTAGTTTAATAGATGAACATCTTGTATGAATGAAACTGCAAAGCTATTTTTGTTTAACCTTAATGTTATCGTTATGAAAACTAATTTTAGCGTGCTTTTCTTTTTGAAAAAGCCAAAAAACTACACAAAAGGGGCTGTTTACTTTATTTTTTTAAGAATTACAGTTGACGGGGTTCGTGCGGAAATGTCAACAAGCCGAAATTGCGAACCGGAGCGGTGGAATGCAAAAGCTGGAAAAGTCGTTGGCACAAAGGAAGATGTTAAAATTCTGAATGCCTATCTGGAAAATATGAAAGCAGAAGTTTATGCAGCCCATAGTCAGCTAAGCGTGGACGGCGCCGAAATAACGGCTGATAGTGTAAAATGCAAATTCTTAGGCAAAGAAGAAAAAGTACACACGATATTGGAAGCCATTAAAATCCATAATGAAAAAATGAAAGCATTGGTGCATAAAGGTGAATATGCAGAAGGAACACTTAGAAGATTTGAGGTACTGGAAAGACATGTTAAAGATTACCTTGCCAGTAAATACAACAAAAAGGATTTAGACGTAAGGTGTATAGACCATGAGTTTATCGATGGTTTCGACTTCTATTTGCATACCACTAAAGAGAACGACACTAATACGGCAAATAAACATCTTAAAAACCTAAAAAAAATTGTTACTATCTGCCGAAAGTATAAATGGATCACCACTGATCCTTTCTTCGGACATGTACTAAAATCCAAACCTGTACACCGGGAATACCTGACCGCAGATGAATTGCGGAAAATCACTAAAAAACAATTCACTACGGTAAGGCTATCGCAGGTACGTGATTTTTTCCTGTTCAGTTGCTATACCGGACTTTCCTACGCAGACGTTCAAAAACTAAAACTGTCAGACATCGGCATTGGGGTTGATGGGGAACGCTGGATATTTACCTACAGAAAGAAAACTGATACACGGGTAGCTATCCCTTTACTGCCAATTGCGGCAAATATTCTTGACAAATACGTAGACCACCCTTACTGCCTGAACAATAACAGGGCGTTGCCCGTTTCGACCAACCAAAAAATGAACGAATATTTGGTTGAAATTGCGGCTCTTTCAGGTGTTAACAAAACTTTGGGCAACCGTGTCGCTAAACGGACATTTGGCACTACCGTGACCCTAACCAACGGTGTGCCTATCGAAAGCGTATCTAAAATGCTCGGACACACCAATATTCGGACTACACAATTATACGCTAAAGTACTCGACAACAAAGTAAGTGAGGATATGGCACCAATGATGCAAAAATTCGTAGATCAGCATACTAAAGCAGACGAAGTTACGGAAGCCAAAATAAGTGCAGATGTAGCTTTGTTGAGGGAGAAATACCAACAGGCCATATAAATGGCCCGTAATCCTGAAACAACAATTAACCCAAATATTAAAATTCAACTGACAAATATTTTAAAATATTAGGCACTTCTTTCTATTATTGTTAATTTCGTATGATGGTAAAAGAGATTAATAAACGGGTAGTTGTGGTACACTGGAAAAGATTTGGTGGAACCGAGATTGATGTTTTTTCAAGTCTTAAAGGATTTTGCGACAGCTACCCGATTTACAATTACCATACTTTAAATAACTACCTGTCTAAAAAGAAAATCCCGTTTGAAAATGACGAGATCAAAATTGAACGTCAACCCCTGATCCATCAGGTGAAAAGACCAAACTTGCCCAAGGTATTGTTTTGGGATTTTGATTTCGATAAACTGGACTGGAACAGGAGTTATAAAACGATAATAGAAAGAGTTCTTGATAAAGGCAGCCCGTCAGAATGGGAAGAAATGATTAGATTTTATGGAAGGGAAAACGTAGTCTTTGCCCTTAAAAATGATATTTCCTATCTATCTGACATGACGATGGATGCCGTTTGTAAACATTTCCAGCTGAGCAAAGAGAAGCTCAAATGTTATACAAAGAAACAGTTAAACCAGGGACGCTGGATTTAATCCTAAAGCTGATGAAAGATCAGCAACTCAATTCATTTTACCTCGTAGGTGGCACCGCATTATCTTTAAGGATCGGTCACCGACAATCCATCGACATTGATTTGTTTAATTCTTCGGATTTTGACGGAGATAAACTGGCGCTGCACTTAAAAGACACTTATGGTGCGGATGTAAAACGCTATAAAAGTAATTATGTAAGTGGCAGTATTGGTGAGGTAGATTTTGATTTTATTTCACATCAATATCTGTCCATAAAGCCAATTGAAAACATTGAAGGCATCAGAATCATGTCCAATGCAGATATTTCGGCCATGAAAATCAATGCCATTGTCAACAGCGGACAAAGAATTAAGGATTTTATTGATATTTATTACCTGTTGAAGGAGATGTCATTAGATATGGTGTTGAACTACTATTGCAGTAAATACCCAAATGTAGACCCTAATATTGCAAAATCGTCATTGCTGTACCAAAAAGATATTGACTTTAATGTTCCGGTATTGTTGATGGATGGAAAATTAAAATGGCAGGATGTGAGATTGAGTATTTCAAAAGCCGTTCAGGAATACAACAGCCTGCAAGAAAGCCGGGAATTGTAACGCAAATTACAGGAAGCAAAAAACGACCCTGATAGAGAGCGTGGTCGAGGGATGAGGCGTTAGGTATCTCCCGCAGGAATTGCATTGCCTCCGTTTATTTTCACAAACCGGGGTAAACCTTTCCGTAAATGCTAAAAGCGAGAACAGCGGGCGGGATTATGTGCGAGGGTGTTTCGCAGGCCACTCCCGAGCGTGGGCGATTATGAAAAAGTGAGAAAAAAGCGGAGGCAAATCATAGCTGATTATACCCCGCAAATTAACGCTCTCGGTTACAAATGTAGTTAATTTAACAAATTGTATGCATTACTTATTCAAATCAATTTGATTTCCGCAATGTGCGCAGTATTTATCTTTTGATGAATGTATAGAAAAATGGCAAGCCGGACACTTATCCTTTGCCTCTTCAGTTGCCCGAGCCATTTCTACGGAAACAATTCCGGTTGGAACCGCAATAATACCATATCCAATGACCATAAGTATACTTGCCAAAAACTGTCCTAGAGGGCTTTGGGGTGAAATATCACCATATCCTACTGTGGTGATGGTTACAATAGCCCAATAGATAGACATCGGTATACTTGTGAAACCACTTTCGTCACCCTCAATGATATACATAAGTGTTCCGATAATCGTCACCAGAGTGATAACGCTAGCTAAAAAAACAACGATTTTATACATACTGGCTCTGAGTGCGCTTTTCAGAATGTTTCCCTCGTACATAAATCTGGTCAACTTAAGTATTCGGAATACCCTAAGAAGTCGAAAAGCACGTATCACTACTAAATACTGAGTTCCAGTAAATAGTAAACTCAAATAAGTCGGTATAAAGGCGATCAAATCAATAAAGCCATAAAAGCTGAAAATATATCTCCAAGGTTTATGGCTGCTGTATATCCGGAGTGCATACTCCAAGGTAAACAGAGCGGTAAAAAACCATTCCAAGCCATGTATAACAGTACCGTATTTAGACCTAAAAGAAGCTACACTTTCCATGAATACCGAAAGAATGCTCAATAATATGACAACTAATAAAGCCATGTCAAACAACTTTCCAGCCGGTGTATCAGATTTAAAAATGATGATGTAAATCTTTTTTCTTAAAATATCATTTGCTCTTTTTGGCATGATCTCGATGTTAAATATTAGGATTGCTGTAAAATACCACATTCCATTCAAAAGATAGAACCAGTAACTTTTTTTAACCCTATATTTGAAATTTAGTTAGCAATATGGAAAAATCAGCAATAGATCGAATAATGGCTCCCGTTAGCCGATTCATACATTTAGAATATACGAGTGGAATAGTTTTACTGGTTAGTGTTGTTATTGCTATAATATGGGCAAATTCTGGTTACCATGATTTTTACGAACATCTTTGGCATATTAATTTTTCGATAGGATTTGACGATTTTATGCTAACTCACCCACTCCATATCTGGATCAATGATGGGCTAATGGCTATTTTTTTCTTTGTTATTGGTCTTGAACTAAAGCGGGAATTTATGGAAGGTGAACTCTCTTCATTGAAAAAGGCCTCTTTACCAATGACAGCGGCACTTGGTGGTATGGTAGTGCCCGCTATAATTTATTTTGTGATCAACAAGGGAACGGATGCTGACCATGGATGGGGAATTCCAATGGCTACTGATATTGCTTTTGCCCTGGCGCTCTTGTCTATGGCAAGTAAGCACATTCCAGTTTCAGTTAAGGTGTTTTTATCTGCATTAGCTGTAGCAGATGATCTTGGTGCAGTACTCGTAATCGCGTTCTTTTACACCGCTGAAATTAACTTTATTTCGCTTGCAATTGGTGGTGGTTTTTTGCTCGTTTTGATTCTAGGTAACGTTTTGGGGGTAAGGAGTAGTCTTTTCTATCTTATTATTGGTATTGGTGTATGGATTGGATTCTTACTTTCTGGAGTACATGCCACAATCGCAGGGGTTCTGGTGGCATTTACTATTCCAGCAGTCACTAAAATAAATGAGCATATTTATTCGGATAACCTTCGTAAGCTTTCCCACGACTTTGAAACTGATATCCCGGAAAAAGGAAGTCTTATTACACCCGAACAAAACAAGACTATACAAAAGGTAAAAAGCCTTAGCATGGCTGCTGAGACTCCTTTACAGACCATAGAACATGCTTTACATCCATGGGTTGCTTTTGGAATTATGCCCCTTTTTGCACTAGCCAATGCAGGTATTGTAATCGGATCAGATTTTTTCACTTCGATAATCAACCCAGTGTCCATTGGTGTGGCTGCTGGCCTAGTTGTGGGCAAATTTGTAGGAATTTTACTTTTCTGCTGGATAATGGTCAGAATGAAACTTGCCAGCCTGCCTGAACAGGCCAATTGGTCGCATGTTGCTGGGGTAGCATTACTTGCTGGTATTGGTTTTACAATGTCATTATTTATTAGTGGACTAGCATTTAAAAATCCAGTTTTCGTCGATCAGGCAAAGTATGGAATTCTTATCGCTTCTGTTCTTGCAGGAGTACTTGGTACCATTGTACTCAAGCGCATAGCTAAATCTACAAGAGGATAAATCTCACAAAACTTGAATAAAATGAAAAGCCACTGCAGTCGCAATGGCTTTTCTGGTATAAAATATACGCATAAGGTGCTTATTTATTCTCTTGTGCCTTCAATAAACGCTCGTAGAGTGCTTCTTTTTCAGCGTGGAGTTTTTTAAGTTCTTCTACTGTTTCCATTAATTTATCTAATGGATTGAATGAGCAATTATAATTCGGCCCTATTAAGTGACCGTGGCTGTTATCATAGTTATATTGAATATTATTGATAGCCGTTTCCTCATCAAAATTCCTGATTGCCTCTTCCGGCACATTTAATATCTTAGCAATTTCTGCTAAAAGTGCATCTTCAATTTTTTCTTTAGATTCCAAAATGGAAATCTTTTTCTGGCTCCATTCTTCTCCTAAGGAAGCAGCAAGTTTTTCTTGTTTTATGCCCATCATTTCACGGAAACGTTTTACGTTTCTGCCTTCATGTACTCTATTAGGATACTCCTTGGGATTGCTCTGCTTGATGTTTCTTTCGTTTCCTGCGGGCTATTTCTGCGTCTCCGACCGGGTCTGGTGCCGATGGCACAAACTCCGGGCTAAGCAGGATATTCAGCAGGTTTTCAACTACACCAGACGCATTCGGACTATGCCCATGCTCGGCATGAATGTCATGTCGGATGGTCTCTCTCAACTGCTGCGCCAGTGAGGGCTGATGTGCCTCCCTTGCGGCATGATAAGCCTGTACCTGCTGGTTGCGGTTCAACTGTGCATTTATACGGGAAAAGCTCAAACTCCGGTCAATGGCAGAACCCTTCATTTTCAGCCCGCCCTTTTCAAAAGAGATGCCCTGCACTTCTTTGGTACCGCTTTTGAACTTATAGGCGATATCGACACCCCGTACGGTCAGCTTCGCTTCCAACTCTTTCCAGTTTTTGGAAGTTTTCATAGCCGCTTTGATGGCATCATACAGTTCATACCTGACCTTTTCCTTGCCATTTAAAGCCTGCCTGTTGACCTGCTCTTTGCCCTTGCCCAAATGGTAACCGTGTTTTAAGGTAAGCTCCCTGCAGGCTTTGATATTGCGTGCGTAATTATTCTTATCGGTGATCGTAGCCCCTTTGTTATTGACCCGGTTATAGACCACGTGTAGATGGGGGTGCAGTCTATCATGGTGACGTACCACTACATACTGCGTATCCCGGATACCCATCTTCTGCATATACTCTTTGGCATGTTCCAGCATGATCTTGTCGGTCAGTTTGGCCAGGTCTTCCTTGCTCCAACTTAAGACCAGATGCCCGACCGCCTTGCCCAGTTCCGGCCTCATTTTGCGTTGCAGGTTAAAATCATTGGTCAGCGTGGTGGCGTTCTGCATCCTTACGCCCTCGGCAAAAAGGATTTTGGCTTCGGGCTTATCCACGACGTAGCGGACACAGCCCCCGAAGCTTCTTCCTGTGATCGGTTTACCGATCATGGCTGTTGATTTTTGTTAACAGTTCTTCTATTTGCCTGATCAGTGCCTGGCATTTTAAAGCCAGCGTAGGCAAGCCTTCCACGTGGGCGAGGTGGGTCAATTGGTTGAGGTTATTGGCCATCCCCGATAGCATCCTGAACCATCCGCTTTCCTCTGGGGTAAAGCGGGGGGAAACCCTCGCACTCTTTGCCGCCTTGCGGAACCATTCGCTCGGTTTCAGTCCAGCATTTTTTGCCCGCTGGGCGATCAATTGTTTTTCAGTCGGGGTTAACCGGATCATCAGCAGGTCACTACGGCTAACCGTTTTTTTTGGTCTGCCGGGTACTCTTTTTTTCTTTATTTCATTGTTGGCTGTCGCTGTTTTCATGCGCTGTGTTCCTTTCCAAATCTTCAGTAGATCCTTTCTTAATTCCTTTTTTTAACCGACCAACGGGAGCGAGTACGGGGCATCCCTCTAGGGTGAATCCGGGTTTTTGTATAGCAAAAACATTAACTCGCTCCCTACAAAGCGCATAAGTTTGACGTGCTAAAAGCTTCGGCAAACCTTAGCAGTTTCCATGTCCTGATGGCTAATGTAAGGAGCGTCAGGGCGCTATAGTTCGCCGGATTTTCCGGCTCCTTTTTCTGGTCTGCCCGTCCAGCTCAACCGGGTGGCCAGTAGACCAGGCTGCCCCTGATCGGATGGTAGGATGGCTGGTAGCGGATGTACCCAAATGCATCTAATTCTTTGATGCATTTATGGTATGTGGCAACCGATGCAATCCGGCTGTATACCATAAGCCTTTTGCGGGTAACGGCAAAGGGGCTGATAAATCCACCATGCTGCCAGCAGACAAAAAGTGCGGTAAAAAGACTGACATGAGTGGCCAGCATCCGGCTGTCTGCACTCATGCGCCTGACCAGTTTGGTGTAGTCCGCCGCCTTGTTATACATGGCTGTTTCTGTCATTGGTTACCTCCCTCTAATAGCCTGTTGATATCTTCCAATTTGTAGTACATCATCCCGCCGATCTTGGTAGATCGCAGCGTACCGTTGATGCGTAAATTTTGCAGGGTGCCCGGTGAGATGCTCAGCAGCTTGCGCACTTCTGCGCTTTTAAGCCATTTTTGAGCTTTTTCCTGTGGTTTAACAATATATTTAATGTCGTTGAGCAGTTCGATCTTAAACTGCTTTAAATCTTCTTTCGTGATAATTTCTAGTTGCATTCTAATTCCTCCTTGATTTGATGATTAACATGCTTTTTTAGTGTATAACTAAGTATCGATATAACTATGGGGGGTAAGCTGGATTACAGCTTAATACTTAGGAACTATCAAGCCTAAGCAATGATCTGCCAAGTTGAACGGTGCTGATTGCATCATATATGCAATGGGAAAGGAATTGTTTGTTTGTGATTTCCATAACCTTTGTTTTGGAACAAAAGAATGTTATGGAACTAACTTTAATTTACCACGAAGTCTGCGTGGTAAATTGATTGATTTGGATGTGTTTGCTTCAGTTAATTAAATGGCTCAATACCATTTGATTACAAAACTCTTTCTTTGGTGGATCTCGGTAAAACTACAAAACTCTTATCTATCTATTTTGAGCGGGAGATCGTGTAAAGTTGATGCTTTTTCGGTATCTCGTGTTCTCTTTTTCTAGGGTCTTTAGGGTCAATACCCCGTAAATAGTACCTTAATCTTTCTATTTTAATTTCTTTGGTCTGACCTGTATTTTCATTATCAACCTCCCTAAAGTATTTACTGATCATCTTTGCCCAAGTATTTTGCGCAGGAGTAATTAAGAAAGCTCCATCGTCTGTGGCTTCCAGCATTTGCATTTTTATGCATAAATCTAATAAAGCCAATGCCTGCCCGTCTCTGATTAAAATGTAACCATCAAATTGACGGTATTCTGCTAAGTCTGTTGTTAACTGGATGACCTTTTGATTTAAGGCATGGATTTCTAATTCCTGCGCTGCTACAATTGCTTCTGTAGATTTATGTAAATTCCACTGGTCATGTGAGTTCAATACTTCGGTGAATTTTTTAAGCTGTCGGATTTCACGCTCATTTCGGATATGGTCTTTGTCATAAATATCTTTGAGCAGTAGTACTTTAAGTTGACGATCTATCAAATCCCATAAATGCCTAAAAAAAGTTTCTTCGTTGCCGTTGGAATGTTGTTCCAAATAGTAATTAAGATGCCGTTGGTAAAATTCTTCAATGCGCTCTTCTCTGATTGCAAAAATTCTTATAAACAAATGCCTTAAAAAATTTTTACGGCTCCAAGATATAGGGTTTCCGATGTCCAAGCTGTCAGTACTAAAATCAAAACGGACACGGAGTTTAAAATAGCTAATACTCATAAGCAGCTGATTGAAAGTGTTTTTCAAATTTACACATTCTTGTGCTTATGTAAATAGCACTAAACCGTATCAGGAACACTGTCCAATCAGATTCATTTTTGGAGGAGAAGAACTTTTTTCTACATAAAAATTTGGATTACATCAATATGTATCGTAATATTGCAATATAAAATTATGGGACTTACAAAAACAGAAATATTTACAGATGAGCAGAACCAGCTTGCAACTTTATTAAAGGCTATGGCTCATCCTGCACGTATCGCTATTCTTCAAAGAATACTGATTTCTAACACCTGCATTTGTGGTGATCTCGTTGGCGAACTTGGATTAGCGCAGGCTACGATTTCACAACATTTAAAAGAGCTGAAGAATGCAGGAATTATACAGGGTACAATAGAAGGTGTTAGCGTTTGTTATTGTATCAATCCAAAAACATGGAAACTATTGGAAACACAATTAGGTGCCTTTCTTGGCGAATATAAAGGCGAGACAGCTTGCTGTTAACCTTTTTTTACTCAAATCAATCGTTAAATTGCAATAATACTTTAAATACATAATTATGAAACTATCAGAAATAAAAGAAATCCTTGCTACGGCTGAAGGTGTAAATTTTAAACTTGAAGATGGCATTTCAGTACCTGAACATTTCCATGTAACAGAAGTAGGAATTATCACAAAGGACTTCATTGATTGTGGTGGCACCGTACGCCATGAAAAAGTGGCTAATTTCCAATTATGGGATGCTAATGATTATGACCACAGATTAAAAGCAGGAAAACTGCTGAATATCATTTCACTTTCAGAAAAAGTATTGGGAATGGAAGATTCGGAGATTGAGGTGGAATACCAGGCAGAGACCATTGGTAAATATGACTTGGGTTATGATGGAGAGAACTTTCTTTTGATCGCTAAGAAAACTGCATGTCTTGCAATGGATAAATGTGGTATCCCTGCTGAAAAACAAAAAGTTGAAATGGTAAATCTAGCTTCTGGCGCAGCTTGTACACCAGGTGGTGGCTGCTGCTAATACCGTTAATATGGAGATCGTTGAACTGATGCCTCTTCATTGGGAAGCTGTTAAGTTAATCTACCTGCAAGGAATAGCTACAAAACAAGCAACTTTTCAAACAGATGCACCGTCATGGGAAGAATGGGATAAAACCCATCTTCCCAGGTTTAGATATGTGGCAATGGTCAATAATATTATTGCAGGATGGGCAGCATTAACTCCTGTTTCCGGTAGGTGTGTTTATGCCGGGGTAACAGAAGTCAGCGTATACATCCATGAGAGTTTTCGGGGTCGGGGTGTAGGTAAATCATTGCTTCAAAAATTGATAACTGAAACAGAAAAAGGAAACGTTTGGACGCTTCAGGCGGGAATATTTCCAGAAAACCTGCCAAGTATAGCGCTGCATGAAAAACTTGGATTTCGGCAGGTCGGCTACCGGGAAAGAATTGGAAAAATGGATGGAGTGTGGAGAGATACAGTATTATTAGAACGAAGAAGTAAAATAACAGGTCAAGATTAAATTTAAGTATAAATGAAAAAAGTATTGGTGCTATGTACTGGCAATAGTTGCCGCAGTCAAATTGCAGAAGGCTATTTGAGACACTTTGCAAATGGTAATGCGCAAATTTATAGTGCTGGAATTGAAACGCATGGAGTTAATCCCAAAGCAATTAAAGTAATGCATGAAAGTGGGATTGACATTTCATCCCATACATCGAACAACATCAACGAATACATGGATATTGATTTCGATTTTGTAATTACCGTTTGTGACAACGCTAAAGAAAGCTGTCCATACTTTCCAACTAAAGCTAAAAAATTTCACTACAACTTTCCTGATCCGGCAAAGGCAACTGGCACTGAAGACGAAATAATGGAGCGATTTAAAATGGTCAGCGAAATGATCAAATCGTATTGCTTTGATTTTGTTCAGGAAAACTTAAAAGACGAGGTGATTACCTCATAAACATTATAAGATATGTCAGCCACAAATTGCGCACCCGCAAGTGAAAGAAAAAAGCTAAGCTTTTTAGACCGTTACCTCACCTTATGGATTTTCCTGGCCATGGCTATTGGTGTATCTATAGGCTTTTTTATTCCATCATCTTCAGGTTTTATTAACTCCTTTTCCAGCGGTACAACAAATATTCCATTGGCAATTGGATTAATCTTGATGATGTACCCTCCATTGGCAAAAGTTAAGTATGAGCAGATGGGGAAAGTCTTTAAAGATACCAAGGTATTGAGTGTATCCTTAATATTGAACTGGGTAATTGGCCCGATATTGATGTTCCTCCTTGCCATTACCTTTTTACGTGACTATCCAGAATATATGGTTGGTCTGATCCTGATCGGACTGGCAAGATGTATTGCCATGGTTGTTGTTTGGAATGAACTGGCTGAAGGGAACCGAGAATATGCGGCCGGATTAATTGCGCTGAACAGCATATTTCAAGTATTACTATACAGTGTGTTTGCCTATATTTTCATTACTGTGCTTCCGCCATATTTTGGTCTGCAAGGTCTTGATGTGAATATCACTATCTCTGAAATAGCAAAAAGTGTAGGTATTTATTTGGGTATTCCTTTCGCTATGGGCGTGATCAGCAGATATGCGCTGATTGCACTTAAAGGTGAAGAATGGTTTCAAAACAAGTTTATCCCACTTATTTCGCCAATCACCCTGATTGCACTACTCTTTACTATCGTAGTGATGTTTAGTTTGAAAGGTGAACTAATTGTTCAAATCCCTATGGACGTGGTAAGGATTGCCATTCCACTTGTGATTTACTTCTCCATCATGTTTGTGGTTAGCTTTTTTGCAGGACGATATTTTGGAGCCGATTATTCTAAGAGTACGTCAATTGCTTTTACCGCTACAGGAAATAACTTTGAATTGGCTATTGCCGTTGCAATTGGTGTATTTGGTATCAATTCGGGGCAAGCATTTGCCGGGGTTATCGGCCCTCTGGTTGAAGTACCTGCTTTAATTGCATTGGTAAACCTTGCATTTTGGTTCAGGAAAAAATATTTTAAAACAGCAAATGCTAGCCTGTAACCTTATACCAAATCCATAGGAATGAATTCATATGACATCATTATTATCGGGGGCGGACAAAGTGCACTAGCTTGTGCCTGCTTTTTACAGCGTAGCGGCTTAAATTATATGATATTGGATGATCAACCCATGAGCGGTGGGGCTTGGTTACATGCCTGGGATTCTCTAACGTTATTTTCTCCTGCTGAATATAGCTCCTTGCCTGGATGGATGATGCCGAAGTCTGAAAGTAGATTCCCGTTAAAGGATGAGGTTATAGCTTATTTAAAAGCCTATGAAGAACATTACAAGATTAAAATAAAAAGGCCTGTTCTTGTAAAGGATGTCAATAAAACAAGTGATGGTTTTGAATTAGAAACCAATGAGGGGCTATATCATTGTAAAGTTTTAATCTCCGCAACAGGAACCTGGAAGAAGCCTTTCATACCCAAGATAACAGGTGCTGAACTATTTACCGGAAAGCAATTACACTCCGCTCATTATAAAAATCCGGATGATTTTAAGGGTAAAAAGGTTCTGGTGGTGGGTAGCGGAAATTCCGGTGCTCAGGTTTTGGCAGAAGTATCTAAAGTGGCAACAGCAGTTTGGGCGGTACGAAATGAACCAGAATATTTGCCTGATGAAGTAGATGGCAGGGTGCTTTTCAATGTAGCCTCTGCAAAATACCATGCCATGCAGTCTGGAAAGGAATTCGATGCTACTCAGTACAGTTTAGGTAAAATAGTGATGGTACCCCCGGTTGTCGAGGCCAGGGAGCGGAAAGCACTACAATTCAACCTGACTTTTAAGGCTATCACTGAAAAAGGAGTAATATGGTCTGGTGGTACCGAAGAGATGTTTGATGTGATCATCTGGTGTACGGGGTTTAAATATGCAACTGATCAGCTGAAATCATTAAACATTGTTGATGAAAACGGGAAAATTGAAACTATAGAAACAAAATCAACAGCTTTTCCAGGATTATTCCTGGTTGGCTATGGTAACTGGACAGGCTTTGCCTCAGCTACTTTGATTGGTGTTGGTCGTTCAGCGAGAAATACAATAAATCAAATTACAGAATACTTAAAATAAACGATATGAAAATTGCTCTTTTCTCAGACATTCATGCCAATCTTCCGGCACTGGAGGCCTTTTTTAAAGATGTGGAAACACGAAATACAGATGCCATTTATTGCCTTGGTGATTTAGTGGGATATAACACCTGGCCTAATGAAGTAATCGATGAAATCCGTAGACGAGGTATTCCCACTATTGCAGGTAATTATGATTGGGGGATCGGAAGATCAAGCGATGATTGCGGATGTGCTTATAAAACAGATGACGAGAAAGCGATGGGGAAAGTGTCTATTTCTTATACAAACGAAATAGTTAAAGATGCACAGCGTGCTTATTTGAGAACGCTTCCAGCACATATCAGACTGGAATATCAGTTGAACCATGACAAACGCAACGTACTTTTTGTTCATGGAAGTCCTCGTAAAGTAAATGAATACCTGTTTGAAGACCGTGATGAGAAAAGTATGCTCCGCATTATGGAACAGGCAGATGCCGACATTATGTGCTTCGGCCATACCCATCAACCGTACCACCGTGTTTTAAATTCAGGTACCGACGGAAATGATCATTTCCGTCATGCAATCAATATTGGATCAGTGGGAAAACCAAAAGATAAAGATTCAAGAGGCGGTTACGTGATTCTCACCATCAATCCTGATAGTACGGTAACTGATAAAGATAGTATAAAAGTGGAGTTTATCCGTTTTGAATACGATGTAGAAAAAGCGGCAAAAGCTGTAGAAAACAGTCCTTTGCCTAATGCTTACGCTGATATGTTACGAAACGGATAAAATATGAAGATCGCATTATTTTCAGATATACATGCCAATCTACCTGCCTTTGAAGCAATGTTGCAGGATATGGACAGCCAAAAGCCGGATGCTGTCTATTGTCTCGGTGATTTGGTGGGCTATCATATATGGCCAAATGAAGTGATTGCTGAAATATGCAAGCGTGGAATTGCTACATTAAAAGGCAACCATGATGAAAAAGTTGAAAGTATAATAACCACCCTTGAAAGTTTGAATGAAGCGGGGAAGAAATATGCTTATCACCTAATTAATCAGGCAAATAGAGATTACCTAAAAGCACTTCCTGCCTACATTCGGCTGGAATATAAACTCAATAATAATAGTCTTAATCTGGTATTCGCTCATGGAAGCACCAGAAGTATTGACGAGTATATACTTGTCGATACTGAAGAGAAATATGTTTTAGACTTGCTAGAAGAAGCTGACGCCGATCTGCTCTTTGTTGGTCACTCTCATAAGCCTTACCATAGGATTTTACAGGATGCTAAAGGCGAATTTAAGCATGTAATTAATTTGGGTTCAGTTGGCAAGCCAAAGGATGGCGATATAAGAGGTTGTTACGTTATCCTGACTATCAATAATGACAGTTCAACACTTGTAAAGGAAAGTATCAAGGTTGAGTTTAGAAGGTTTGAATATGATGTTGAATTATCAGCCAAAGCAATAGAAAATAGTCCATTACCCAAGGAGTTTGCTGATATGCTTAGGGGTGCTTATTAGGTTATTTTTATTAAAAATTACTGCTTATTTTAAGAATAAATTCGTATATTAGAAGATAGGATTTGCAACCATTATTTATTAAAAAAAAGGTGCGTCATTCGGGGAGTTCGAATTTCAAAGCCACTCTAAAATATTGCAAACGTTGATTTTTACACTAGGTGTAAATCCCAGCGGAATCACACCAATGACTAACAAAACGTATCAAACCCTGCAGTCGTAAGATTAGCAGGCTTTTACATGTAGTACCCTCACCCAATCTCTTCGCTCTTTTCTAATTTCAAGGTTGCTAAAGGCGCTATTGCGACCTTGATTTGGTGTCATTTGTACAGAAATGGTTTGATTTTGTACACGGTTGGTCCGATTCCACTCATTCATGCTATCTTAAATTTGAATTATACCTACTCGACAACCAAGTATGAACAGCAATTTAAAACGGCTTCTAGCCATTTTACTTATCGTAAAGCCGCAGCGTGCAATTTTTGCTAGGCTACCCATTTTGTGTTTGAAAACTTCAATACGAACTGCTGAACTAGGTCAATCATGAATACCGGCAAAGCTAGCGGCAAAGAAATAGAGTTGTGGAACCTTTTCAGGGATGGCGATAGAACAGCCTATGCCTTTTTTATACATACTTATTCCAATTCCTTATTTAATTATGGCTATAGAATTTACGCTGATAGAGACTTTGTAAAAGATTGCGTACAAGAAGTCTTCATTGAACTCTGGAACAGACGCAGTACCATTAACGAAACCAAGTCTGTAAAATGGTATCTTTTTAAAGCCCTGCGCCTGCGTATTTTTAGAGATGCCAGCAAATGGTACCGCAACGAAACATTAGAAGATGATTACCAATTTGCAGTAGAGTTTAACATTGAGGATCGTTTAATTGCTGATACTGAAATCCTAGAACTTTCACACAAAATTAAGGAAGTACTGAATAAACTGCCAAGCCGCCAGCGTGAAATCATGTATCTCAGGTTTTACGAAAACTTAAATTTTGAAGAAATTTCTGCCATTATGCAGATCAATAAGCAGTCTGTTCACAATCTGCTCCAAAAAGCATATCAAAACTTTCGTAAAGACTGGAGCTACCTTTTGGCCATTTATTGGCTCAGCAACTAGTTCGACATCAGCATTTCAAATGTAAAAAGCCGTTGCATTCGCGTACAACGGCTCATTTTTTTCAACGATTCGCGTCATTGAAAGGAGTTAACACTGAATATTAACCTAAACAAAGCTATAAAATTATTGCCTGTGCAGAAAATTACATATAGAAAAGCATCGAGCAGTCCCAATAGCAAGAAACAAATCCTACCGATTTAAAAAAAAAATTAACAACTGTAAACCAACAACTTAGCATTACACCATAAAAATAGTTAAGCAAAGAAGGGTAATATGAGTGAACTGGATGCTTATCTATTTAAAACCAAATAAATTAAATGAACGACTACCATCAATATGAAGTCAATGATTTTATCTGCGACGATTTTTTCATTACTTGGGTTCGCGAACAAACGCCAGAAAGTAACAACTTTTGGGAGCAATGGCTGCATGAACATCCAGAGCAGCAACGTACCATTGAGATTGCTCGCACCCTTGTTGCTTCAATTCAAATAGGACACGCAAAAAATACCTTGAGCAATGAAGAAACCGCAATGATGTCGGCAACAATTGCTACACGTACCAGCGAAACTACTACGACAAGATCCGGACACCTTTTTCAAAAATCTTGGATGAAAACGGCCGCAGTTTTTATACTGGTAACGTCAGCGGCCTTGCTAATTTACATTATAAGAAGTGAAACTAACTTAGGTGTCTACCAGCAAGTGGCCAAAGGCAACAACATCAATCAAGCCATTAACCACACCGATAGCCCCAAAATGGTACGTTTGACAGATGGAAGTTTAGCTATTCTACAACCAGGATCAAGCCTCACCTACCCCACGCTATTCGATGAGAAACAACGCCTAGTGCAATTGAGTGGCGAAGCTTATTTTGAAATTGCCCACAATTTAAAGAAACCGTTTTTGGTGCAGACCAGACAAATTACCACAAAAGTGTTGGGAACCAGCTTTACCGTAGAAGCCTTTGACGATGATGAATATGCCAAGGTGGCGGTAGCTACCGGTAAAGTAAGCGTTACCATTAACAGCGACAGCCAGCAAAGCAAAGCTATGTCGCTATTGCCCAACGAAGAGTTGACCTATCAGCAACACAATACCTCATTTAAAAAGAAGCGGCTGCATTCGCCGCTGCCATTAAGCACACCCGTCATCCAAAAAAGCTTCTCTTTCCATGATGTTCCATTAGCTGAAATTATCGAAAAACTACAAATGGCCTATGGCGTAGAAATACGCTATGATAAACAACTTTATGGATCGATCAAGCTTACCGCATCACTCTCAGACAGACCACTCGATGAAAAAGTAAAACTAATTTGTAAGGCTATCAATGCCAATTGTAGCTTTCCAGATGGAATGATCATTATCGAAAAAGAACACTAACCAAAACCAACCAAATGAACTCATGAACAGCAGAGATTCCTAGCCCCTACGCATTCGGACTTCATATTCGCGTATGAAAATCCCGATAAGCCCTTTATGAAACGATTCGCATCATTTTAAGCCAACCAAGGGTTGGGCTATGGGCAAATATTGTCAAAACTACACTGAATATTAACCTTAAAAGTAAATATGAAATATAAACCTCTGCTCGTAAAAATCATGAAAATAAGTTTTTTACAGTTACTCATTGCCTTTTGCTTAATAGGAACCTCCTTTGCAAAAAATAGTAATGCACAAGCTATCCTAGATAAAAAGGTTAACCTCAATGAAAGCAAGGCTGAACTGAAAACGATATTCGATAAGCTGGAACAGCAATATCATCTCAATTTTGTGTATAGTCCAGATTTAATTAACGTTGATCATAAAATTACTGTCCAATACCGTCAAACCGCTTTAGCTGAAGTATTAAAGGGTTTGCTATTAGGCACCAAATTAAGCTACGAAGTTTCTGGCGATGTCATTGTGATTAGAAACCTAAGCAAAGATAACCGATCTAACGCCGATATGCGTAGGCAGCAGGAAATGCAGATTGCTGGAAAAATAACCGATGAAAAGGGTGATCCTATTCCTGGCGTTGGAGTGAGTGTTAAAGGTAGCGACAAAAGCACGGTATCTGATGTGGACGGAAACTATAAAATTGAAGTCATTACTGGAAAAGAAACGCTCATTTTCAAATACGTTGGCTATAAAACTCAAGAAATTGCGATTGATACGCGTAGGGTCTTAAATGTAATGTTAGAGCCCGATGTTAGCAGCTTGAATGAAGTTGCTGTTGTAGCCTTTGGAACGCAAAAGAAAGAAAGCGTGGTGGCTTCTATTTCTACGGTGAACGTAAGAGATGTGAAGCAGGCTGCACCAAGATCACTTACCAACGCCTTGGCCGGGAGGGTGTCAGGATTAATATCGGTACAGCGAGGTGGCGAGCCAGGGTATGACGACGCACAGTTTTGGATTAGAGGGATCAGTACTTTTGGTGCTGGCGCTAGTCCTTTGGTACTAATTGATGGAGTAGAACGTCCTCTAAGCAATATTGAGCCTGAAGAGATTGAGACCTTTTCGGTGCTGAAAGATGCCGCCGCTACTTCTGTATATGGTGTACGAGGCGCCAATGGCGTGATTTTAGTTACTACACGTAGAGGCGCTGTACAAAAAGCAAACATCAGTTTTAAATTGGAGAATGGAACCAACAAGCCTACCCAACTGCCAGAATATGTAGATGGCGCTACTTGGTTAACGCTTTACAATGAGGCACAGATAGCAACAAATCCTAGCTTCATTTCACCTTACACCCCAGAAATTATTGAGAAGCATAGATCTGGAGAAGATCCTTATCTATACCCAAATGTGAATTGGATAGAGATGATGTTGAAAGATCGAGCAGCCAATCAGCGTGCTAACCTGAACATTACCGGCGGTAGCGATATGGCAAAATATTTCGTATCGGCAGGATATTACCAAGAAGATGGTATCTGGAAAGGCGATAACCTGAATAGCTACAACACCAACGCGAAACTAAAGCGGTATAACTTCCGTGCAAATGTTGACCTGAACCTAACGAAATATACCGAATTAAGTTTAGGTCTCGGCGGTATTTTAGTGACATCCAATTATCCAGGAACGGGTAGTGGAACAATTTGGAATACTATCCAACAAAATACACCGATAGGCTACTCGCCTACTTATCCCGATCCCGCGGATCCATCTAAATCAGTTTATGGCGGTATCAGTAGTTTAATGAATCCTTATGGGCAATTAACTGGAACGGGATTTAGGACAGAATGGAGGAACAATATCCAGTCTGACCTTACTTTGAAACACGATTTTTCTAAGCTGGTAAAGGGCTTAAGTGCACAAGCTAAATTTGCTTTCGATGGCTATAATTATCACAACATCAACCAGACAAGAGCTTATTTGGTGAATAACGATCAGGTTGATAAATATTTCCCAACTGGAAGAGATGCACAGGGCAACTTGATTTTAACCAGGTTAGTTACCGGAAAAGCAGATCTAGGTTTTTCTAAAGCTTCTGGCGGTAACAGACGTATCTACATACAGGCCAATATCGATTACAATCGTACATTCGGAAAGCATAACGTGAAGGGATTGCTACTGTATAACCAGCAAGACTATCAAGATGCTGATGCCAATAATGCAATTAGCTCGCTTCCATTCAGGTTGCAAGGTTTAGTCTCTAGGTTATCTTACGGCTATAGTAACAGGTACTTTTTAGAATTGAGTGCCGGCTATAATGGATCAGAAAACTTCCAAGAAGGTAATCGTTTTGGTTTCTTCCCAGCAGCGGCCATAGGTTGGATTGTATCAGAAGAATCTTTTTTCAAGGATAACATCAAAGCCATCCAATACTTAAAGTTTAGAGGTTCTTATGGGATTAAAGGTAACGACCAAATTGGAGGTAGAAGATTTGCTTACCTCACTACCGTAGGTGGTGGCAACGGAGGCTACACTTTTGGTATAGATGCGAATACCGCAGTTGGCGGCCGCGGTGAAGACCAATGGGGTGCCAACCTAACTTGGGAGCGTGAAAGAGAGACTAATATTGGCTTAGAAATGCGTTTCTTGAAAGGCTTTAATTTACAGGCAGATGTTTTCAAACGCCATCGAGAAGGTATTTTTCTTCAACGTGCTGCCTTACCCGCTATTTTGGGTTTACAAAACAATCCATTCGGTAATTTGGGAGAGTTTGAAAACAAAGGTTTTGAAGCTACACTCGAGTACCGTGCCCAACTGGGAAAAATAGATGTGGCATTTAGAGGCAACTATACCTTTGCTCGCAACAAATTGATCAATACCGATCAACCCGACTACATGTACACCTATCAAAACCGTGTGGGCAAGCGATACAACCAACCGTTTGGCTTAGTAGCTTTGGGATTATTTAAAGATCAAGATGACATTGCCAACTCACCTACGCAACAATTCGGTACGGTAAGACCTGGTGATATCAAATACTTAGATTACAACAATGATGGCGTGGTAAATTCTTTTGATGCCATTGCCATCGGCAATCCTTCGGTTCCCGAATCTATTTACGGCTTTGGTACAACCTTAGCATATAAGGGCTTTGACGTGTCTGTTTTTTTTCAAGGCAATGGTGGCGCTAGCTTTAACTTGGGCGGCACTGGCTGGTTTCCTTTCCAAGCTGGCGGCCTTAATGGTAACGTTAATGTTAACGCGGTAGATAGATGGACACCAGAAAGCCCGAGGCAAGATGTACTGTTCCCACGATTATCTTTCGGCGACAATACCAACAACTACCAGTCTTCTACTTGGTGGCAACGGGATGGCAGCTACCTTCGCTTGAAGACGGCAGAATTGGGTTATACCATTCCAAAATCGCTGACCAAAAAGCTTAAAATAAACACGCTTCGCGTATATGTGAACGGACTCAATTTACATACCTGGAGCAAATTTGATTTTTGGGATCCAGAATTGGGAAGTGCAAATGGCGCTGCTTATCCCATCCAGAGGACTTTCAATTTTGGTCTAAACCTTAATCTATAATGTGTGCAATTAAAGAAGTTGGAAAACAAATGATGAAAAAGATGAAAAAAAATGCTATACATATACTCGTGTTTATCGCTATCATGAGTTTACTTTCCTGCAAAAAGTTCTTGGATAAACAACCCAATGATATGCTTAATATTGATCAGGTATTTTCACTAAGAGCAGAAACAGACAGGTATTTAGCTAATGTTTACAGTTATATTCCTGATCCCTTAGTAGCTAATGGGGTAAACTATACCCCTATTTCAGATGAGGCAGATTGGGTTTTTAACTGGTCTCATCAACAGTTCAATACGGGAAATTGGTCGCCAGTAAACACGCCCTACGATATTTGGTCGAAATATTACAAAGGAATAAGGGCCGCTAGCACTTATATCCACCGTGTGGATGAATGTATAGAATGTGAGCAATCTGCCAGCGGCGGGTATACAGGTTTTAGAGAACAAACCAAAGAGCAAGCTAGGGTATTACGTGCTTTCTATTACTTTCTATTGTTGAGACAATACGGTCCCATACCGATCTTAGCAGACCACCCCTTACCTATTGATGCGCCACTATCTGAAATCCAGTTACCGAGAAATTCTTATGACGAATGTGTTAATTTCATTGTTTCGGAATTAGACAAGGCAATGCAAACTTTAGTTGACAACCCGGTGAGCGCTGCAGAGTATGGCAGAACAACGTCACAAATGGCCAGAGCCTTAAAAGCTAGGGTTTTATTATATGCCGCCAGCCCGCAGTGGAACGGAAATATTGAATATGCTGATTTTAAAAATAAGGACGGTAAGGTTTTAGTGAACCAAACTTATAGCCAAGACAAATGGCGTAAAGCTGCAGAGGCAGCGAAAGCTCTAATTGACAAAATGCCAAACGGACTTTACAAAAAGAATGCAGCTAATGGACAGTTTGACCCCTATCTATCTTACCAATATATCTTTTTAGATCGCTGGAACACAGAGGTAATTTGGGCAAGACCAAACACCAACGACAATGTACGCTGGGAGCGTTGTGCTTCGCCTAGACAATTAGGTGGTTATATTGGCTTGGCACCTAGCCAACAATTGGTAGATGAATATGAAATGGCCAATGGTTTAAGTCCGTTTACACCAGAAAGTACTACTGCTAGCCCGATCATCAATCCTGCCTCAGGTTATTCTGAAACAGGCTTTTCTACTACTCCTACTGCCTATACCAAAGCAGGCATACACCAGATGTACGTAGGCCGTGAACCTCGCTTTTATGCTTCTATTGGCTATAATGGTATGGATTGGATCTTCAAAGGCACAGATGGCAAAACCATTACCCGAGTAGAATTGTATGCTACAGGTAGAGATGGATACAACGGCTCTAACGACCATTCTAACACGGGTTACACCACCGTAAAAATGGTACATCCAGAAAGCAATGTAAGAAATAGCGTGCATGTACTTAAATCGTGGGTTTTCTTCCGTTTAGCAGAAACTTATCTTAATTATGCAGAAGCTTTAAACGAATATGAACCCGGCAATGCAGATATCGCCAAATATATTAACCTGATTAGGGAACGAGCTGGTTTGCCTGCCTTGCCTTCTGCGCTAAACCAAGAGCAAATGCGCCAAAAGATCAGGCATGAACGTAGAATAGAGTTGGCTTTTGAAGAGCACCGCCTTTGGGACGTGAAACGTTGGAAAATTGCAGAACAAACCGATGCGGCACCAATTTACGGAATGAATGTAACGGCAGGCACCAGTTTTACAGATCTCAACTTTTACAAGCGCACAAGAACGGAAACCAGAGCTTTTCAAAAAAAACATATGCTTTGGCCTTTGCCACAGTCTGAAATGGATAGGAATAACAAGCTTGTTCAAAACCCTGGCTGGTAAAAATTGTACGGTGGCTGTATCGCAATTGATGTGATCCCAAAAAGTTGGACGGATTAGCAAAATTAAGTTTTTTGTACGAGAGCTCGGTATTCCACCGGGCTCTTTCCATTTAGCGATTTTTTTCCAGATGTTTTCGGTATGGTGGTCTAGCAGGCACAAGTCACCCCGTCCATAAACCTAATTTAATCGCGATCGTAATGTCAACCAGCACGGCTTATTTTGCCCCCAATTAATCTGCAAGCAGCTAAGTGATTTATTCTTATTTTAAGAATACCTTAGCTTGTAGTACCGACTTTACTTCTTCTTCTGATCGAATTCCATATACCTACCGTCATTAGGCCCAAAAGAATCTGGACAGGCAATATGATTCCGCGGACAATGCCACTGTAATCATTCGATTTTTTATAGATATAGGGTACAAAGTGAACTTTTGGCTCGGTCTGCCAATACAAATAATAGATCATTACCAACCTTAAAGTGGTAATTGCCAATATCCATAACATTATTCGCAAAGGATTCTTTCCGCTGAAATTATGAAGTAGCATCATTCCAAGGGTAAGCGAAGCGTATACGATCAGTTCGACCATAAAAAATGCCACATGCACTATGTTATATGTTGCATGGAACCCAGGCTCGGCGTTGTGCAGCAGCGACAGAAAATCTATGCACTCCAGAAGCAGGAACAACGCATATATACCGTAGGAGTATATCAGTATCTTCAGCACATTGTTTCCCGCGTCAAAATTGACAGCCGAATGCTTATCAAGTTCATTTTTATGCTCAACTAGATTTAAATTCATTATGATGTCGTGATTAAAACAAATATTATTTTATATATTAAATAAGGGCTAAACCAATTGGTTTAATCAGATCACTTCGCAAACTGCTTCTCCTCGTCAAAGTCAACATATTTTTCGATTTGACCGTAAATTTTGATTTCGCTGCCTGCTGACAACCGGTGATTTATCTCGCCGAATTTTTGCGCCTTAAACTTAAGCTCTACACCGCTAAGTATATGTTTTGAGGTAATAAAAGACGACTTTGAAATACTATAGGCGCCATCAGCTCCTATTTTTTTTATAATTTCTGGTTCATACGGATAAGTTTTTTCGAGTTCGGTAGATGTTTTCAGTAATACGCTTCTGGAAATTGACAGCTGATTAACCTCATTTAGCCCATGCCAAGTGATGTTTAAATCTTTCTCAAAGTCCCCTTGAGTAGGCAAGGTGATGTTATCGGCACTGCTTTCCGCTATTGTTTTCACACTGCCAAGTGCGTATGCTTTTTTATCAGTCATGATAATTTCAAAGTTGAATGCATCATCCACCGAGACGTTATTAACCGCATAAAAATTCGATTTGGTATAATATAGGCCATGGGTCTCGACTGTATCCAAAAAAAACCCGTTAACCCTAATGCCTATATTTTTGTTATCGACTGTGTTATTATCGCCGTCATACAACGAAACGGTAATGCTGTTATCGTTTTTATCGGACAGGTTCTGGTAAATTTCAATTTTAGCACCAATAAGCGCCAAATCTGTTAACTCGCCATTTGATAGCGGAGACGAGTTGCAGGAACTTACAACTATCATCATCACCAAGCAGAGCGGAACAATCAGCAATTTCATTATGGAATAATTATCTGTTTTTAATTCACTAAGTCGTATTTCCGATCTCCAGCTAATAATGCATCACCCATTATCCCGTATTAGCTGAACTTTATCTACCTAAACTTAGAGTCGTTAGTAAAGCAAAGACTATAGGCCTATGGTAGGTTCACCTGCGTAACTATCAGTCTTGGTGAATACCTTGCTGGTGGACAGTTCCCTAAGCTGTATCAACTGATTATCTTTCTTGATCAAAGACAGCTTTATCTCCTCTTTACCATCATCGCTCACAATCCTGATACTGGTGTCAGTAACGGTTAAATTTTTATAATCCTTGTATCTTACGGTTAAAGTTTGAGCCATTTCAACTTCGCCCTTATTTGTTTTTTTATACTCAAAACTGCTTTTTGGATAAACTGTACTCACCCTAACACTCCTGCCCCTACCATTGAAGGTATAGCTTTTTTCAAAAATATCGGTAGGTGTTAACGTAGTTGTCACCTCTGGCTGGTTTTTCCAGCTAAAAGTAATGGTTTCAGGGAAAGGATTTTTGATATCCGGTGTGGTGTCATCTATTGGCCTTACAATGGGTGGTGGCAACGGGAGTCTTTTTTTTACAGGCTGCTTCTGCGCATAGGCCGAAACTGAGACTAGCATCGAAACAATTAAAAATTTATATTTCATCTGATTTTACAAGGTTATTCCCAACACAAAAACGTTTGGTCTATAACAATTGTTTCTACAATCCATATTTTGTTATAACCTGATTAACGTAAATTTTCATAAATCGAGTTAAATTTCATAAGTACAAAAACTTAGCGGTCACTTTTTTTTAAAGCAATCCCCTTACTTCCATTTCCGAAACCGTAAAGAACATTTTTTCGGATAACATATTTAGTAGAATCTGTGGTTAGCTGATATTCCTTATTAAACTTAACAAACTTTCCTTCCAGAAATTCCGTTGATGCGCCAGGATCTAATTGCTCACTCATACTAAAAGTACCTTCTGACTTCCAATGCACAATCTTATATATCCTATCTTTATATTTGAATTCCCAACTTTCAAGTCGATCTCGCTGATGCCTACTAATTTCTGCACTAAAAAGAAAATTTATGATGAATGCTGAAATCACTGCATTAATCAAAAAAAATTTCGAGTACTGCTTTTTAAAGAAAAATAAAATTCCTGCGATAATAAGGTTTATTATAATCACAAATGGAATTAGCAAAATTATGCCAATTGATACACTGGGATCAGGATCCATTGTTCTCACCCAGAACCATATCATGCAGAAGTCGAAAATGACAAGCAATAATATTTTGGTCAGAAATTTCATTTCTATTAAGGTTCCTTCTATTAACGATAGCTAATTACTCTGCAGCCAACAAATTGCTTTATTGGTTACGATTTTTTCTATATTATCTTTTGTGGCTTCGAGTACATAATCTTGATAAGTCTCGCCATAGTCTAAATCACCCCATGCCCAGTAAAGCAGATAAAAATCGAAAATTGGTTTTTCATAATCAAAAGCTAGACCTGTAGCATACAAAGCTTTTAGATTGCGCTTCACATCTATCGATTTAGCCAATTTTTCAATGAAAGTTCTACAATACCGAACAATTGCTTCGTGTTCTTCTGGCAACGCGAAACCAAGTTCATCGAATGAAGAAAGTAGATATTTTTCTGCTTCAAAAAAGTTTGCCGGCTTGGAAATACCTGCTAAGATCAGTAAAGAAGGTGTTTCGTAACCAAGTGACAACATTTCAACAGCCCAATCGATAGATTGATCGATATTGAAATCTTTTAGATATCGATATGCAAGCATCTTGCTTGTCAAATCACTTGTGCGCATTGGTAGTTGACATTATAGATGAGTATTCTGTTTTAATGAATTGTAGATTCGTTCTAAGACCCAATTAAGTTCAGCTTGTTCTGATGCATATTCGCTAATCTGTCCGTAAACTGTATGTGGCAAAATATTAAACCCATCTTCTATATCATTATAAAAAATTACTGTATTTTCGAAAACAGCAACTGCCCAAAATCCTCCGCCTTCGTTTCCATATTCTTTTTCCTGCCATTTCTGGGGCGCAATTTTAATCAGGCTCCAAAAGTTCAGTAATTCACCTTTGAGTTTTTGATTCTCCTTTTGAAATCCGTTCTTCTAATTCAGCTAATGAAATCGGTGTCCACATACTAAAAGTCATAAACTATCTTGTTGCCATTGGCAGCAGGATTGGTGACATCGCTTTTTAAATAATTTATTTCCATTATTTTGACTCTTCAATTTGATCGTAATCCTCATTAAAAAACTCGCTCAAGCTCACGCCAAAACAATTTAAGATGTTGATCAATGTGCCAATGGTGATATTGGTATTACCTGCCTCATATTTACCATACTGAGAACGGTTCAAATTGTTCTCATAGGAAAATTTATCTGGACTAGTATAACCTTTGGATTTGCGGAGGGCTTTTAGTCTCATGCCCATTTTCCTCAATTCCTTTTCGCTTGTTAGGATATTGCTTTTTGCCATGAAATAAAGTAAAGTAAATACTCCATTTTAACACACTCCATAAAAAGAGTATTTTTATTTGGAGTATTGCAAATAACTGATTATCTTAGGGTATTGGATAATCGGAATACATAAGATTAAACAATGACAAAATATTAATAGTCTTGCGGTTGCATTTCTGAAGCCGTGACGCAAGACAGCAGATTACCCAGCCTATTTATTAATATGCTATATTTGCGTATTCCTAAAATAGGTGCGGGACTGCTGTACACTCGTGTTACGTAAGGCTTCAGAAACTTTTATGCAACCACGAGATGCAGTTCCGCACCTATTTCTGCATCTCCAAGACTCATTTAAATGCTACTAACTAAATGAGATCAATATGGAAACGTCAAAATTATCATCAGAAGCCGAACACGCTGTCCATTTCAGGGAGTTTATCCAACGACTTGCCCAGAAGTTCGAACCGCTTCAGATCTTCAGCTTTTCGCAGCACAGCTACACGCACCACTCGCGAGGCTGCTTCAATGATGGTCAACACTATTTCAGCTGCGACCATTGCCTATTGGTGATTACCGAAGCAGCCACCCGAGTTGATTATGAAATGCAGGATTTCGCCAATACCTATTATCAGTATGGAACAATTACCCTAATCGGCCATAGCAGGCAATCGGTTATGGACGCGGTACAGCACAACAGCCGCTTTTTTATATCGGTACTTAGCACTGGAAAACTGCTCTACAGCAAGGATGGGCTTTTAGTTAGCGATCCAGTACCTCCATTCACCCCAACGAAAGGAGCAATCAAGGCACTCAAACATTATGAACATCGCATACCGCTGGCTAACGGATTTCTGATGTGCGCATCCGAATGTCTGGAAAAGGAACAGTTTGGAATTTGTACCTTTATGCTCCATCAGGCCATAGAACAAACTTGTATCTGTCTGGTGAGGGTTCATATTGCCTATCGTTCGGAGTTCCATAACCTCTACCGCCTGCTCCGTTTGTGCCAATGTTTTTCTGAAAAGCCATTCCAACTTTTCCTGTCCACTCCCGAAGATGAAAGGTTATTTGACATCATGGCAAAGAGCTATTCTGGTTCACGTTATAAAGATGATTTTACGGTTTCCCGACAGGATGCGGAGCGTCTTTATCAACTGGTCGCCTCTTTTCTTCTGTTGGCAGAGGAGATGTGCAACGAAAAAATAGGACTATTGGAGCAGGATGCGGCACTCCATTCAGTCCTAAAAAATACCGAAGCTGTACAAGTTGAAACTGTGGAACAAATAGCGCATTGAAGTTATGGAAAAGCAGATCAAGAAATTATCGAAAAATAGGATCGTCCATCTTGACAACGATGAAATTGCAGATCCAATCCAAGTGGTACATGATTTTTTTAGTGCTGCTTGGCTGCCTAACCATTTGAAGATGCTGAAGCAATGGCGCAATGATGCTTCTTTGGCATCCGACAAAGCCAGCATTAAAAAACCAGCCAATCTGCTCTACGATCATGAACTGACCATGAAACTCCTAGAGGCTGCTTGGCTGTTGAGAAATAAAAAGCTCGGCAGGGTAAAAATAGATGCTCAAAAAGAAGCCGATGTGGCCAAATGGTACATCAAAATGGAAGGAAAAAAACTCCGCGACTATCCTACAAACCTGAGCTTTCGCGAAATCCTGAAGCCATCATCGGTCATCAAGAAGATGTTCAAAATCCATCAATTGAACGCTTACAGAAAGATACTGAACACCTGGCTCTATGATGCCCTCAGCACATGTTTTATGGAAGAGAGCCTGTCTAAGGCAGAAGTCATTACCGTTTACGAACAACTCGTGAAACTTTCTGAAGCCATGTGGCTGATTAGCGAAAGGATAAAAGTCAAGGATTAGCTTTTATCTTCCTAGGTATCATTAAGCTGCCTTTGGAAGCAAGCGTCCAATTGGGCCTAACTGATTTAATATTAGACTGAAATAGCATCGATGTACTTATGCTTGCGCTAGAGTGGGATGGTTATTAAGGTGTCATACTGACCGTACATAGAGTACAGTTCTTCGTAAGAAAAGTTAATTTTATAAGTTTGATTTAAATTTTTAAATAAGTTTAGCTAATCTATTCTTTTACCCCCCAAGCTTTCCCAAGTTGGGATTTCTATAGGATTAATGGTTTCAACTTCTTTCAAGAATGGCATGTTTTTATGCTCTGATAATTCTGAATGAATCCTAGTTGCCAATTCACTAGCTGATTTAATTTTGCCGAATACCGAATCGCTTAGCAGTAGTAAGATAACACGTTCATTCTCTTTTTGATCAATTGGCAAGACGTGTCTAGAATGAATAATTTCGTTTCTCAAATCCTTGAGTTTAGTGAATTTTGGCCAAAAATTATACTTTGTTGGGTTGGTGATACCCAATGCGCTAGGCAAAACTAACGCTATCTTATCTATTGTAGAAACCCATCGTTCAATCTCCTTGTGATTAAATTCTCTTATTTCGCCGCCCTGCACTTTTTGCTTGTATATAAAATCTGTAGGCAGAAGTTCATTTGCTAAGCATTCTATTGCAGTAAATGCCATTACAATTGACGACTGAATGTGTTCCAAATAATCATATAGCAATATATTGTCCTCGTTCGATAAATTAAAGAGCTCCCTTTGCGTGATTTTAGGCTTAATCAAGCTATTATAAATCGTCTTTGCTTGTTTAAGTTCTCTATCAGAGCTACTTAAAAAAATAGATGTATTATTTGGACGATCAAACCGCAATTTACATTTTCCAAGCTTACAGGTTAAAATTTCCTGCATAGTTATGTCCTCATTTAAATCTCCAACCCTGTACACTACAGGTTTTTGGACTCTTTTATCAAATAGATAATGTATTGGACCTTCCATTTTATTAAATTATAATATCTTTTTTCTTAAAAAATTGACAGTTATAAAGTTAACTTTTTGTTATGATTGAAATTGTTCTCGTTTCTCTCTAGTAAAGTATGGAACTTTTTTAAGCTTCCCACTTTTGAGCCTACAAAAGTTTAAGTTATGACACAACACAGTGTATTCCCACATGATTTCAAGTTTGATGACCTTTATAAAAATGGCCAACTACAAGCTGCTCCTCACAAGTTTTCTGCGTCAAATTGTCTTTTTATAAAGGTAAAAAAATCTCTTTGATCATCTTTTACCATCTCAGGAGAGATTATTGTTTTGACCATAATATTATTACCTTCTTTAAAACCAAAGCAATAACCATCTAAACTTGCAGCAGTGAAATTAACAGGTTCATCCTGATGCTGTTCCTCAAAACTTTTAAAATAAGCTTCTGCTTGTTTAGTGACAAATCCCCCTGTAAATCCTCTATCTTTTTTAATGTAATTTCTAATTATTTCATCGTTACTAATTGAATCACATCTAAGTATCCTTTCCCTGTAACGTTTAAAAAAATGCGGTGCATAAATAGTAATAATATCATGTTGAATAGTTAATGACGCCAGATATTTACCTTTGGCTGTGTTATAAACAACATAAGCAGAGAACTCTGGTTTATTTTCATATCCTCTGCTAGGAGCAGTAAACGTTATAACAAATAAATTTTTCTTAACAGGAGTTGTGTATTCGCGAGTCTTTGTGAAAGGAAAACTACTCGCTTTTAAAACCATTCGCCGAAACTCTTTAAAAAACAAATCCTTTTTTGTGACTACATTTCTATAATCACTTTTTAATTCATCATGAATTTCTCTTAAAGACATTGATGGTACTATCATACTCGAATATAGCAGTTTTTCATCTCATGTATTGAATATATTCCAATTATAAAGCGTTGGAAGATCAAGTATAATACTCAAATAATACCATATACATTGTTAGTATTTTTCAATTAGAAAATACAATAAGGGGGATGTCATAATTTAAGAGAATATGGAAATAACACATTCGATACTAGAGATTAATAAACGTTAACGCAGGAGCAACGTCGATAATCAACAATTTTTAGAATTTAGCCCCCTGTGTTTTTTGTAGATTACTTGCTTATTTTACTGAAAATAGGTATATTAACCTATAGCAACTGCAACTAAAGAATACAGGTAAAAGATGAGCGATTCGGTGTGTCAGTAGTTAAAACCTTTACAGATAGTCATCAAACGTAGGAAATGAGACAAGGTTCTTATCTTATTCCAGCGTTCTATATAAAACCTTAAAGAAATGGAAGGTTTTATCATTTAAATTTACGTTTTTTAGATTTTGACGATATGTTGGTCTAGCAGACACAAGTCGCCCCGTCCAAAAACCTAACTCACACGACCTCGCCATTAAGGGGCAAAAAAGAATAATATTTCTAATAACTATGAAATCAAATCAGCAAACGCTTAATCATCGAGCTCATTTTTGACACGCTTTTGTTTTATAAGCCTTAAAATCTCTTTCTAATGATCAGCCGCAATGTTGAGCTATTCGCACTGGTATCTACCAGGTTTCTGTTAGAGTTGTATCCAAATCAACAACAAATCGCATCCATGGTAAGTCCATGTTTTCTTGAAAATATATGGACTCACTATGGACCTACCATGGACTTACCATGGACTTACTATAGCCAAGGGACAAAATGTTGTCTTGTCTTATAACTTTTTAAGCAACGGAAAATAAAAACTATCGAAACCTCCAATTCTTAAAAATTTCTAGATAGACAAATCGCTTTCTTGGGTTGATGCCATAAATTGGGCCAATGGAATGCTACCCTTCTATTGATTTATCTTAAACTTTTTTCAGCGTCCACAGGTTTTGGTATTGATGCCTACCAACCACATCATCAAAAACAGCAATCTATAATTTCAGTTTTACATGTAAAAAACATTTAGCAGTGCAAGACGTTATTGAGTTAACGTTCAAGCTCTTTTAATGCGTGTGACGTACTGATTTATGCAGTGACCTGGACTTCATTCAACTCACTATTAAATTACGGATTTATGTTAAAGTTACGTATCTATTGTACTTTTCTACTCTTATTTTTAACCGGCTATTGTTCTTCGGCACAAAAAAACAACTTCGTCGTCTATGCCGGGGTAAAAGCTAGTGCTGGAACCGGCGCCATGAATAGAACTGACGTTGCCATGCTGCTAAGGAATGATGGCACATTCACTGATAAGCTGGGCGAACAAAATTGGCGAACAGCGGTAAAGGGAAAATATACACAGACCGCAACAAAGCTTACCTTAAATTATGCCGGAAAAAAGGCTGTGATCTATAACGTGACTAAAAAAGGCAACTTGAGCAGACGTGGTCAGATTTTAAGCAAGTTCTCGAAGCCAAACATTCCCAAAGGAGGCTTTGAGTACAAGAAGTCCTCAGGAAACGGTGGGATGGGCACTAATCAGGACTATGTGGGCTCCTCCTCTTCCAAGTATTTCTATTTTGATGACAGAAATAGGTTTACCACTAAACAATCCTCTAACACCACTGTAGTGGGGAGTCAAGTTGGTGGTGGTACCGGAAAAAAGAGTACCGATAGTGGCACTTATAGCCTGGTCAATGGTGAACTTACGCTAAAATTCGATAATGGAAGCACGAAGAAATACAGCTGTTTTGTAAGCCGCCCTGTCGGCAAAGATGGTGATATGCTGCTGATCAACGGCAGCTTTTATTTTAGAAAAAATTAGTGTATCGCAAGCTAGCCAATAGCTAACCTAATCAAAAAGCATAGCATTACAGACCAGCTAGCCCAACCGAGCATCAGTCTGTCTACTTCTGACAGGCAGCGATAAGTTTTTTGATGTGTCGGGCTGTGAAAAGCCACCTTAGGGCATTGAAAAGCGATTTGGGTCCTTTGCCGCGACAAAGGACCTAGGCCAAGCTGGCTATGAGACTAAAAAAACCTGCTAGCGCATTAGGATCCCCAGTCAAGCTGAGGATGACGGTGGGGTTAGGGCGGTGCTGCGTTGTAAGTTTGCAGGAGCTGCCTTCGAAAAAGCACTCACTTTACTAAGGAGGCCCGTCAATGCCAGTGGCAGCCTGATCAAAAAACGAAGCAGTACCGATGAGCTAGCACCACCGAGCATCAGCCTGTCTAATTCTGACAGGCAGCGAAATTGTTTTTTGATGTGTCGGGCTGTGAAAAGCCACCTTAGGGCATTGAAAAGCGGTTTGGGTCCTTTGCCGCGACACAGAACCTAGGCCAAGCTGGCTATGAGACTGAAAAAACCTGCTAGCGCATTAGGATCCCCAGTCAAGCTGAGGATGACGGTGGGGTTAGGGCGGTGCTGCGTTGTAAGTTTGCAGGAGCTGCCTTCGAAAAAGCACTCACTTTACTAAGGAGGCCCGT
>Ga0308159_1000325_pt1 | contig 129612 bp, 108 predicted proteins | sample PhyCR1_FD_201040 | JGI IMG/M metagenome (GOLD analysis project Ga0308159, IMG submission 201040) | Phyllosphere microbial communities from UC Gill Tract Community Farm, Albany, California, United States - DLSLC.R1 | ecosystem: Host-associated > Plants > Phyllosphere > Unclassified | place...
AGGCGTCCGCGTCATACTCGCCCGTGCTTCAGCGGGGCCGACTATCGAGGCTGTGCGACCACCGCTCTTAAGCCGTTGCACCGCCGTCGATGTTGAGAGTCGTACCGGTGATGTAGCTCGCATCCGGACCGGCGAGGAAGGCGACCGCGCCTGCGATCTCCTCGACCTTGCCATAGCGGCCAAGCGGGATCGCCTGCAGCACCTGCCCGGCAAATTCGCTGTCGGCGGGATTCATGTCGGTGTCGATCGGTCCCGGCTGCACGGTGTTGACCAGGATGTTGCGCGGGGCGAAGTCCTTGGCCCAGCCGCGCGCCAGCGCCGCCACGGCGGCCTTGGTCGCGCTGTAGACGGTGGTCGCGGGGAAGGCCATTTCGCCCGAGATGCTGCCGATCAGGATGATCCGGCCGCCGTCGCGAAGATGCGGCAGCGCCGCCCGGGTGCCGACGTGCAGGCCCTTGACGTTGACGCCGAACTGGCGGTCGTACGTCTCGTCAGTGTCCTCGGCGACCGTGGAGAATTCCGCTACCCCGGCATTGTGGACCAGAATGTCGATCCCGCCCAGAGCGGCGGCGGCCTGTTCGACGCCCGCCCGTTGCGAGGCGGGATCGGCGGCGTTTGCCTGGAAGGCGAAGGCGGTGCCGCCCGCGCTCTCGATCGCCGACACGGTAGCGTCGGCGGCGGCTTTGTTGCCGGCATAGGTAATCGCCACGGTCGCGCCATCCGCCGCCAACCGCTTGGCGATGGCCGAACCGATGCCGCGCGATCCGCCGGTGACGAGCGCTGTCCTGCCCTGAATCGACATAGATATTCTCCAAAAAATGCTGGCCCGCGATCACGCCGTCGTGCGCTGTCGGCAGGCGGTAAATGGGATAACAGTTCAATAGTTCAAGAATGCCGAACTATTAAAACGAAGGTTTCGCCCTATATAGATTATATGGCCCGCTTCACTCACCCCCGGCTGGAAGACGTTCCACTCGATCTGGCGCTGCACGCCCTGGCCGATCCCAACCGGCTGGCCATGGTGGCGCGGCTCGCCGCGACCGAGAGGCTGAGCTGCACCGATGCCGCGCCGTGCGAGTCCATTCCGAAAAGCACGCTCTCCAACCATCTGAAGCTGCTGCGCGCGGCGGGGCTGATCGAGACGACGCAAGTCGGGCGTGAAATGATCAACACGTTGCGCCGCGCCGAATTCGACCGGCGGTTTCCCGGTCTGCTCGACGCGGTGCTCGCGAACCGACCAGCCTGATTACCGGCCGATCGCGTCGAGTTCGGCCACCACGTCTTCGGGCAGTGTCAGCGAGGCTGCGGCGATGTTCTCGTGGAGGTGCGCGACCGACGAGGTGCCGGGGATCAGCATGATGTTGGGCGATCGCTGAAGCAGCCATGCCAGGGCGACCTGCATCGGCGTTGCCTCAAGCCGCGCCGCGACGTCGGACAATGTCGCCGACTGAAGCGGGCTGAACCCGCCGAGCGGGAAGAAGGGCACATAGGCGACGCCATCCGCCGCCAGCGCATCGATGAAGCTATCGTCGTCGCGGTGGGCGAGGTTGTACTGGTTCGCCACCCGGACGGAACTCGATCTTCAGCGCCTTGTCGCCATCGAGGCGGCGGTGGCGGCATTGGGCGACGAAGATCTGCTCGACTTCGCCGACATCTTCGCCCGAGGTGATCCGACGCCGCTGCGTGCCATGGCGGAGGAACAGATGCGCCGACGCGGTATCAGCCTGTGAGGAAAATGCCGTCTCGCTTCCGGCGGCTCGATGGCGCGCTGGCGGAACTTCCGGTCGAAGAACCGATGCTGCTCTCCGAGCTCGACGGTTTCCTAACCGGGCTTATCGTCTGTCCCGAACCGATCCCCGTCGATGAATGGATGACGGTGATATGGGGCGTCGAGGGCGATGGCGTCCCACCCTTCGAGGACCCGCTCGACGTACAATGGTTCGTCAAGGCGGTCGCGGCGCGGCGCGACGAGATTGCGCGCGACCTGTCTCGCGGCAGGTTGCAGCCGATCCTCGACGTCGATGAGCGGGATGGCGAGGTTCTGTGGGAATATTGGGTCGATGGCTTTTCCGGTGCGATCGCGTTACGCCCGGAGGCGTGGGACGCAGCGGCCGCCGATACCGAATGGGCCGATCCATGGCACCGCCTTCTGGCGCTGATCGCGATCGCGCGCGACGAGAGCGATCTCGACAGCGTCGAGGTCAACGCCTTCCAGGATCGTGCGGTGGTCGAACTGACGGACATGGTCCAGCGCCTCTATGCGGCCCGTGCGGGTGTCGGCGATGCGAAGGCGACTGTCGTCGTGACGGCGAAGACGGGCCGCAACGATCCATGCCCTTGCGGATCGGGAAAGAAGCACAAGCATTGCTGCGCCTGACCTGATCCGCCGCCCCGGCGGGCGGACCTTTCCGATCTTCGCCGCACCAGATCGACCAAGCGCTGCGCGTCCACGACAGGGAAGGGGGGCACGGTCACCCCACCAAACAACTGCTCGATTATCTAGGGGAATGGATCCCGCCTAACTGAGCCGCGCACCGTCTGTCGGCCCGACAACCGCACCGGGATTTGCCTGGTCAGGGACGGCGGCGCGGTGCAATTTCGTGGTCGGATGAAGACGTCATCTATCTCCGACGCGACGCCTCTCGACCTTGGGCTGTCTCAACCCCGTGGACTTCGAGCGCCAAAGCGCAGGTAGCTTGTCTTCGTGTCCGCGAAACCGGCAGCAGCTCACCGGCCGGCGGATCACCGTCGCGATCTGGCAAATCACCCCCGCTCTAATAGGTCACGGTTACGACGACGGTGTCGGTATAGAGGCCGGGGGCGGGCGTCGGTTGCATGGGCACCCGCCCATGGATCGCCAGCGCCTGGGCGAGGCCGGTGCCCGAGGCCTGGACTCCGCTGTCCCAGCTCGATGAGAAGGCGGGGTCGCGGAACAGGCCATAGGTGATGAAGCTGCCTGATGGTCCCCGCATCCGGCGGTCGCCCGATGCATCGGCATTGCGCCCGGCGTCGAGCCGCAGGGCATAGGGCGTCTGGCTGGTGCAGGTCAGGGTCAGGCCGCTTTGCGCCGTGACCGCCTGTGCCAGCACGCCGGTCGTCGGAAAGGTCAGCGCGGTGGCCGCGACCGTACAGCCCTTGGCGGGGGTGGCCGTCACCTCGAAGGTCGGACGGACGGAGGCGGTGCCTGCAAAACCGGTGCAGTTGGTGCTGGTGCCCAGCAGTTCGGCCCCATAGCTGAACAGCGTGGCGTTGCCGATGAAGCTGGAGCGATAGGCCCCCGGCACCGTCGTCCCCTGGCCGCCGAACAATCGCGCATAGAGCGTGCGCGTTGCCGAACCGGCCCCGTTCAACAGGTTGGAGATGATGATCGCGGGCACCGTGCCCAATACCGGATTGTCCAGCGATCCCCAGGCGACCGATCGCGCCGCGTCCTGATAGAGCTGATACCGCAGCGATCCTGCGGTGCCCGTCATCAACCGGCCGGAGCCGTCCGTGCCGCCGCTGCCCGCGCCGATACCGGGACAGACCTTGACGACGCTGAGCAGCGGGATGCTGGTGCAGGTGATCGTGACCGTCCCCGTCACATCGACCGGACCACTGGTCAGCAGCGAGGGGCTGCCGAAATCGATCGACGACACCGTGGCCGAACAGGTCTGCGCCTGAGCCGGAGCAGGCATTACCAGACAGGCGATGACGGCAAACAGCAGGAGGATCAGCCGGGTCATGGGGCCGTGCTCGCCATGGGCATACAGACGGCCCGGATGCGGACCTGCTCTCCCGGTTGCGCTGCGAAGGGAAAACGCGCGCGGCAGCGGCGGCCATCGGGATCGGTGACGATCGCCTCGTTCCGCGCCCCGAGCGCATAGAGGAACGCGGCCCCGTCATAGCCCACCACATCCGGGGGTAGCCCGGCCCGTTCGATCCCCGAGCCCAGCGGCAACGGCCGACCCTCGCCATCGATGAACTCGACCAGCGCCGTATCGGTTTCACGCGCCACGCCGAACGCGACGAGCGCGGGCACGCGGGTAAAGGCCACCGCCTCGGCATGGGTCGAGGCGATGCGTGCGTCGACCGGCAGCGAGGAGGGGTCGATCGAGATCGCGCTTGGCTCGAACGGGGCGATGTCGGGGACCAGCAGCCTACCCGACGCGCCGGTGGTGCCGACCAGCCGGTTCTCGCGGTACACCCGCACGCCGCTCGCGCCCGCATCGGCCAGCGCAAAGGACTGGTCGAGCCGCCGCGCCGCATAGAGGTCGCCACCGATCAACGCGACCGCGCCCTCCGCCTGCAAGGTCCCGGAGAGGTTGCCGCCAGCATAGAGGCCGGTCGCCTCGAACTGCGCGAAGCCGGTGGTATGGCGGACGATGGCATGGCCCGCCCGTTCGCGGCCATCGGCGACGCGTACCGACCAGCCCCAGGAGCCGGGCTCGTGCGCGCCCTGGCGCGACATCTCGGCATAGCCCGATACGCGCCCCTCCGACACCGTCGCGCCGGTCGTCACCGAGGCGCGTCGCCCGAAGGGCAGGCTGGCCCCGACGAACAGGCCGAAGCTGCGGTCGCCGCTCAGGTCCGCAACGGCGTTGGCGAACAGCGACAGCCGCCCGACATTGGCGGTCGAGGACAGGCTGGCCAGCCGATAGCGGTCTCCCGCCGCCGTCCTGGAGTTGACCAGGCTGGCCCCGACCGAGGCCGAGGTCGCGGCGATGGGCAGCGACAAGGAAATCTGGTCGACCTCGCGCGGCGCCCCGAAGATCCGTCGGTCGCCCGCCAGGATCGGGCCGAAGGACGATGTGCGCGAGGCGAGATCCTCATAACGACCGATCGTCCGCATCGAACGGATCAGCACCGAAAAGCCGGAACGGCGCGTCTCGAAGGCGATATCGACCAGCCCGCCAGTGCGGCCCCCCGCCTGGCTGACCGCCCCGGCGAGCGACAGCAAGGCCTGGTCCCGCAAAGTCACGAGGCCGCCTGCGCCCAGCTGGACAAGGCCCGCGCCCAGTTCGGCATGCCCCTGCAGCGTCAGCCGATCGGTCATGCCGCGGCGCACCGAGGCGGAGGCGACCAACCGCCGATCATAGTCGTTCGACAGGATCGCATAGCTGCGCCGCGCAAAGCCGATCTCGGCGCTGAAATCGGTCAGCCCCTCCGCAAGCAATTGGGGCGAGGCATAGAAGGGCGCGGTCTGCACGGTTTCCCGCCCCAGCGCATCGCGGACGACGACGGTGGCGACGCCCGCGCCCTGCACGACCGGTGGGTGCATGACGGCATAGGGACCCTGGGGCACATCGGTCGACAGGGTGCGGACCCGGTCGATGAACAGGTCGAGCGTCGAGGGGGCGGCGGCGCTGCCCAGCAGTCGAGGGACCGGCATGGTGACGAGGTCGGGGCGCATGCCGAAAGACCGCTGGATCTGAAGGCCCGCCATGCGGATCGGGCGGGTCCAGGCATGGCCGCTATTGATCGTGTCGCCCATGCGCAGCGTCACCAGCCGCGCCGGGTCCTCATAGCTGTAGGTCGTGGCCAGCCGGGTGAAGCGCGGCCCATCCGACAACAGGCCGACCGCGCTGCTCTCGAACAGGCCGAACGCACCGAACACGCGCGTCCCGAACGCGCCCGATGCGCCGGTAAAGCGTGGACCGACCGCACTCCGGTCCCCGCTGGCGAACAGCGTATAGTCCAGCACCGCGCCGAAGGGTGGCCGGTCGGGCGTCCGGCCGGAACGGTCGCCGCGCCCGCCGTCGATCAACGTCGGGTTCTGTACGGTCGGCCCCGCGGCCAGCCACATGATCTGGCGCATCTGTTCATAGCGGTAGCGCAGCCCGGAAATGCGCTCCAGCGGGACGTCGCCCGCCACCGCATCCGGCGGGACCTTGACCCCCAGCGTCCGCAACTGGGCGACGGGTGCGGTGAAACTGCCGTCTGCGCGTTGCGTGAACGACGCGACATAGCCGGTAGGCTTGTCGTTCAGATAGACCTCGAGCTGAAGCGCCTGATCCTGGCGGCTGGGGTCGACATCGACCCCGACACGAAGGCTGTCGCTGTCCTGCGCACCGGCCGTCTGCGCGCAGGCCAGCATGGCCAGGATGATCCAGGCCAGCTCACCGGCGCGGTTGGGTCGCAAGGGAGACCTCGATCGGGCCGCCATCGGAGACGGCCCGCATCCGCAGGTCGGTGCCGCCGGGCAGGGCGGTGCCGGGGTTCAGCGGAATGCGAAGGTCGGACCCGGCCAGCACATAACCGACCAGTCCCGACCGGGCGAGGAGCTGCTGGCTGCCCGCGATCAGCTGAAGGTCGGCGATGCGCAGCCGCCGGTTGCCCTTGTTGCGCCCGACCAGCGCCGCGCCGCCGCCCGACCGGTCGATCCGCCATTCCACATCGGGCATCCGGCGCGGGATGTCGGAGAAGAAGGCGGGGATCGACTGACGCACCACCAGATTGACGGTGCCCGGCTGTGCGCGGGTCGGTTCGGGCACTTCGTCGATCAGGACGCGATACGCTTCCTCGCCGATCGGTGCGGCCTTGGCCGTGCGGACGACGCGGATCAGATATTGCTGCTGCGGGGCCAGCGTGGAGAAGGGCGGGCTGGCGACCACGTCATTGGTGGGGGTCAGGACATCGGCTCCGTCGCGCGACGTCCACTTCATCACGCGGACCTGGATACGCACCGGCCGCTGCTCGGCATTGCTGAGCGTCAGCGAGGTCGTGCGGGCGCCCGGCAGCGGGTCGATGGCGACCGGTGCGACCCGTATGTCCGAGGCATGGCCGATCGCCGGGATCGTCAGCACCATCGCCCCCGTCGCCGCAAGCGCCCGCTTCATGGACGGCATCATCAGTATGTCACCGTGACCTGAACGGTGTCGGTATAGCTGCCCGCCGCAGGGGTGGTCTGAGCCGGGACGCGGCCATAGACCGTCAGCGACTGCACCGCGCCATTGCCGATCCCGGCCAGCGTGTCGGTGCCCGGTGTATTGCCCCAGATCTGCGACCGGGCGGGATCGCGGAACAGCTCATAGACCACCGTGGCCCCCGCGCCCGAGGTCAACCGCCGCGCCGCCACCGTCGCCCCCGTGCCCGCCCCGGCATTCAGGCCGATATTATAGGGGGTGGTGTTGGTACACTGGACGCCGATCGTGCTGGTCGAGGTGATCGCGGCCTGGATCACGCCGGTATTGCCGAAGGCCAGGTCGCTGGCCGAGGTCAGGCGGCATTCGGCCTGGATCGTCATCGATACCTGAAACTGCGTGCTCTGCTGCGCGGCGGCGGGATCGGCGATCAGGACGCAGCCCAGTGCCGCGATGCCGATATGTGCGAGATAGGGTTTCACGATATTGTGCCTCCAAATCACGTCTCATCAAAAGGCTGAAGTCCTTATCAAGCTGCTAAAGCTTCGGAATCGGACGAGAATCTTGGGATGCGGTCTTGATGACGGCGGCCTGTGCCTTGGCGCGCCGAACGTGCTAGGGCGCGGTCCATGTCGAAAACCCAAATTCAGGCCGGCAGCGTGACCGTCGACGGCGTCACCTATGACTGGCACCTCCAGCGCGAACCCCATCTGTCGGACGATGAAGGCTGGAAGGGCATGACCATCGCGCTTTCCGAACAGGGCGCCGGGCGCGAGGCGCATATGGAGTTCCCCGCCCCGAAGCGGCTGCTCAAGGGCTTGCCGCGCGGGCGGCTCCAGCTCGACGACCCGACGATCACGCGTTGCGTGCGCTCCGCCCTGGCGGCGGGCTGGGACCCGATGTCGCGCGGGCGGCCGGTGGTCTTCACGGTCGACGCGGAAGGGAATTGAGGCTGGATTTCCCTCTATTCCTCCCCCTGCAAGGGGGGGGAAGGGGGGACTCAGGCCGGGCCGATCAGATCGAACGCCGCAATGGCCATGGTCCGGCCGTTGACGAGCAGTTCGACCTCATGGCGACCCGGATGGTGGCGACGCGTACTGAAATCGCGAAGGACCTGCCGGATGCCCAGCGTGGCCGAGGCCGATCCGGCAAGGTCGAAGGTCTTGAGCTTGAAGACCTTGGCCGCCGTCTTGCCTGCGCCCCGCGCATAATGGAGTCGATAATCGACGACGAGGCGCTGGTCGGCTCGGGTCAGGGACGACAGCTCCGCCGCGAGCGTGACAGCCTCGCCCAGCTTGACGGTCGCGGGTTCGACGGTGAAACGATCGACCCGCACCGCCGCCCCATGCGCGACCCCGATCAGCGCCAGCGCGCGCGGATCGCCCTTTTTGATCAGCGTGCGCAAGCCATGGCGGATGATCCAGCCGGTATGCGGCGTATCCCGGTCCCAGCCTTCCAGATGATCGACCAGCCAGTCCGCACGATCCTTGCCGATATCGTTCAGATGGTTGGCGACCGACTTGCGGACATAGAGGCTGGGATCGTTCCGCAGCGCCTCCAGGATCGGGGCGGCCAGGGTCGGATCGCCCCGCAGCGCCGGAACGCGTGACGCCCAGGGCAGGCGCGGGCGGCTGCCCTCGCTGGCGAGGCGACGGACATGCTCGTTCGGGTCGGTGGTCCAGCGGAGCATCTGCGCCAGCGTCCGCTCGGGGTCGGCGGCGAGGAATGGGCGGATGGCGAACTCCGCCGAGCCGAACCGGGTCAGGTCGGCCAGCGCCGCCAGCGACCGATCGAAATGGTCCAAGCCCTGTCTGGCGACGAACTCGGTGACGGCCATGGCCTGGAAGCTGTGGGTCAGCTGCGGCGCGATGGCCCGGACGATATTGAGCGCGGTCGCATAGTCAGTCGGCAAGGCCCCATGGAGCGCGTCGGCGAGATGGCGCACCCGCTCCATGATCGACAACCCTTCCAGCCCGTCCAGCGCCGCATCGAGAAAGCCCGCGCGGTCGAAGACGGGCGACGCCGCCGCACCCGCATCGGCGATGATCGTCACCGCCCCGCTGCCCAGAATGTCCTTCATCAGGGGATAGGTTTTTGCATCGCTCATGATGGTCGGTCGTCCGCCCCGAATATCGCTGGTGGCGACCATTACCGCATGGACGCGATATCGTGTGCGCAAAATGCCGTCATCAAACCGCCGCGGGCACGTATCGCCGCTGCCACGGCCTGCCGATAGTCGCACCTTCGCCGCCTGAGCGCAGGCCGTGCCGGATACGGGCGCGGACAGCGACGTGATCGTCACCGGCACCCGTGAGCGGGGTCGGACCCAGTTCGATACGCCAGCGCAGTTGCTGCTCGACCGGCATCGCATTTTCACCGTCCGTCGCACCGGACCGGCCTGTGGAGTGTGCATCCGCGTCACGCCCACGCTGTTCACGTCGATGGCGAAGGTCGACCGGCTGGCCGCTGCCTTGCCCGATCTCGTGGCAGCCTGCTGATCCGTCGAGTCCAGGTTTGGAAAAGGTCGGTCGGCCTTCTGCCCGAGTTGCCCGTCATGCCGTTCGGACCGATGACGATTGACGACGCTGGCAGGCCCGCCGGTTTCGCGACATAGCGAACGCCATGTCCTTCCCCCGACTCTCGCCATCCTGGTTCCGCCACCGGGTCCGATCCAGCGAAGCCAGCCTCGTCCTGCTCGCCATCGCGATCGGTGCGGCGGCGGGGCTGCTCAGCGTGGCGCAAGGGGCGATTGCGCGGGGATTGCAGCGGCTGCTGTTCACGCTGGAGGTGGATCAGCGCTTGAGCGCCAGCACGATCATCCCGGCCTGGGGGCTGCTCGCCCTGCCGCTGGGGGGATTGGTGCTGGTCCTGTTCTCACGGGTCACGGGTGCGCGCAAGCGGCGGCTGGTCGACGCGGTGGAGGCCAATGCGCTGCATGGCGGGCGCATGTCCTGGTCGGACAGTCTGGTCATTTCGGGCCAGACGATCATCTCGAACGGTTTCGGCGCATCGGTCGGGCTGGAGGCGGCCTATGCGCAATTGGGTGCGGGGGTGGCCTCGATCACCGGCAGTTGGTTGCGGCTGCGGCGCGGCGACCTGCGCGTGCTGGTCGGGGCGGGGACGGGGGCGGCGATCGCGGGGGCGTTCGGCGCGCCGCTGGCCGGGGCCTTCTATGCCTTCGAGATCGTCATCGGCGCCTATATGCCTGCCGCCATCGCGCCGGTCGCCGCCGCCGCGCTGACCGGCGTGCTGGTGGCGCAGATGCTGGGGGCACAGCCCTACCTCGTCAATGCGGTGGCGGGCGAGGCGGTGTTGACCCATCATTACCTGATCTATGCCGGGCTGGGGGCCGTGGCGGCGGCGTTGGGCATCGCGCTGATGCGCGCCGTCGCCGAAATGGAGACGCTGACCCGTCGCCTGCCCATCCCGGCGGCGTGGCGGCCGGTCCTGGGGGGCGTCCTGCTGATCCCGCTTGCCTGGCTGACGCCGCAGGTGCTGTCGGCGGGGCACGGGGCGCTGCATCTCGACCTGGAATATGGCCTGCCGCTCAGCTTCCTCGCCGCCATCTTCATCATGAAGAGTGCGGCGTCGATCGTATCGCTGGGTTTCGGTTTTCGCGGCGGCCTGTTCTTCGCGTCGCTGTTCCTCGGCAGCCTGCTCGGCCATATCTATGCCGACCTGATCGGGTGGGTGGCGGGAGCGCCGGTTGTCGATCCGCAAAATGCCGCGCTGGTCGGCATGGCGGCCTTCGCGGTGGCGGTGGTCGGCGGGCCGATGACCATGGCGATGCTGGTGCTGGAGGCCACGCACGACTTCTCGCTGGCGGGGGCGGCGATCGCGGCCTCGCTGGTCACGACGACCATCGTGCGCGAGACCTTCGGCTATTCCTTCTCGACCTGGCGGCTGCATCTGCGCGGCGAGACGATCAAGAGCGCCCGCGATATCGGCTGGATGCGGACCCTGACGGCGGGCCGCATGATGCGCCGGGTCGAGCGCGCGACGCCCTCGGCATGGACCATCGCCGAGTTTCGCCGCGCCTTTCCGCTGGGGTCGACCAGCCGCGTCGTGCTGGTCGATGAACAGGACCATTATGCCGGGATCGTCCAGACGGCGCGCGCCTATGTCGACGGACTGGACCCGGCCGAGCCGGTCGCGACGCTGGCCATCCACCGCGACCATGCGCTGGCGCCTGAGGCGGATGTGAAGGCGGTCATGCGCGCGCTCGACGCGGCGGGGGCCGACGAAATGGCGGTCGTCGGCCCGGACCGGACGGTGCTGGGCCTGCTGTCCGAACCCTATGTCCGCCGCCGCTATGCCGAGGAGATGGACAAGGCGCAGCGGGCCTTGTTCGGCGAGGACTGACCGGACTTGTTTCATTCCTCCCCTGTAAGGGGAGGGGGACCATCCGCAGGATGGTGGAGGGGTGTCACCCTTCTCGATAGCGGGACACCCCTCCGTCAGGCCTTCGGCCTGCCACCTCCCCTTGCAGGGGAGGAATGAGCGGCCTCAGCGCGCTCCATCGATATAGCGGGTCACATTCTCCGCCAGCACATTCAGCGGCACGTTGCCGCCATCGACCACGGCCTGGTCGAAATCGCGCAGATCATATCGCGTCCCGAGCGCCCTTTGCGCACGGGTGCGCTGCGACACGATCTCGGCCCGGCCGACCTCATAGCCGCAGGCCTGACCCGGCCAGGAGCAATAGCGGTCCACCTCGCTCTCGGCATTGCTGCGCGGCAGGCCGGTGGCGGCGACGAACTCGGCCAGCGCCTTGTCGCGCGACCAGCCGATCGCGTGGATGCCGGTATCGACGATCAGTCGCACCGCGCGCCAGGCGAGGCCCATCAGATAGCCCAGCCGCCCGGCGGGATCGTCCTCATACATGCCCAATTCGTCGGCGAGCTGTTCGGAATAGAGCGCCCAGCCTTCCGAATAGGCGTTGAACGCCAGGATCGACCGGATCAGCGGCAGCTTCTGCGCATATTCGCTCTGCCAGACATGGCCGGGTATCCCCTCATGATAGACGAGGTCGGGGATGGTCACGCGGTTGTGGATCGACGGATCGCCCAGGTTCACCCAAATCTTGCCCGGCACGCTGCCGTCGATGGTGCCGGGGCCGCCATAGGCCGCGGGTGCGCCCGGCTCCTGCGCCAGCGGCATCCGCCGGATTTCCAGATTCCCGCGCGCCAGTCGGCGGAACGCATCGGGCAGGCGCGGGCGGATCGCGTCGATCCGGCCCTGCATATAGGCGACAATCTGCCGCCGCCCTTCGTCGCCATCGGGAAAGCCGATGCCGGGACGCTTCTGATACGCGATGGCACGCTCGGCGACGCTGCCCTGGGTCAGCCCTTCACTGCGCAGGATGATATCCATCTGCGCCTGGAGATCGGCGAGCCGGGCCTTGCCCATGGCATGCAGCTCGGCTGCGCTGCGCCGTGTGGTGGTCCCGGCGCGAAGGCCCCAGGCATACCATTCCGGCCCGTGCGGGCGGACATTCATGCCGGGCGCCGTGATCGCCACGCCGCGCTGTGCCTGTAGCTCGGCCAGCTGCCGCTCCAGCGCGGGCACGATCGCCGAGCGGATGATCCGGGTGGCGCGGTTGGTCCAGTCGCCGGGGATCGCGATCGTCTTGCGGGCAAGCGGGCCGATCAACGGGCCGTCGGCCTTCGCCGCCTCGGCGATGGTGCCGGTCATGCCCTTGATCGTCTTGTCGAGCAGGAAGGACGGCGGCACCAGCCCCTGTTCGCGCGCCTGACGGATGCGCACGGTCTCTCCATCCAGTTGCGCGGGCATGGCGGCGAGGCGGGCGAGATAGGCCTCGGCATCGGCCTTGTCGCGAACCGGCTGGTCCCCGTCCAGCATCTGCGGCACGTCCAGCCACGCGCCGACATTCTGGATGACGGCATAGGGCGTGTTGCGCCAGTCGCCGATCGTCGCAACGCCATAAGGCAGCGCCATGCCGTCCAGCGCGGTCTGGAAGGCGCTTTCGACTACCGCAAGGCTGGTCAGCGTGGAGGAATCGAGCCCGGTTCGCGGCACCCGCGCCACCTGCTTCAGGCCATCGGCCAGGAAGCGCTGCCGCGCCGCGATACCGGCGGGCGAGCGATCCTCCAGCCTGCGCCGCAGATCGGCATGGGGGCCGGTATCCACGCCCAGCGTCGTCGCCCGCTCGGGCACGAGTTCGAGCAACTGCCACGCCAGCCGATCGAGCAGCGCGCCCGCATCGCGGGCGGGGGCGGCGGCGCTTAAGGAGGCGGTGGCGGAGAGGGCGGTGATCCCGGCCAGGGTTTCGCGACGGGAGAAAAAGCGGGTCATGGCGGTAGGATGACCGGCGCGGAGGCACAGGTCAAACGGGGATGCGGCCGCCTTGCAGTTGTAACATAATGTTCATGCCCGTGTCGCTTTTCTGTCTCTCCGCCGCCTTACCGCCGGTCGGGAAAGCAAAAGGGGCAGGCGGTTCATGACGATTTTCGCGCGACTGGTGGGGGCTTCGGCATGGGGCCTGTTGCTGGCGGGTACGGCCTCGGCGCAGGAGCCTGCCGTGCCGCAGGGGCTGAAGCTCGACCGGGTCGTGCTGCTCATGCGGCACGGTGTCCGCCCGCCGACCAAGTCGCCGCCGATGCCCGAGGGCACCGCGAACCAGCCGTGGCCGAATTGGCCGGTCGCGCCGGGCTATCTGACCCCGCACGGGCGCGCGGGCGTCGAGCGGCTGGGAAGCTATGACCGGCGCGTCTGGACGGCGGCGGGCCTGCTGCCGCGATCGGGTTGCGCCCAAATCCGCATCGTCGCCGATAGCGACGAACGCACGATCCGCACGGCCGAGGCTTATGCCGGGACGCTCGCGCCCGGCTGTACCGTCGCGATCGATCACAAGCCGCAGGACGTGGCCGACCCGATCTTCTCGCCGATCGACGAGCGGGCGGTGGCGTTCGATGCGGCAAAGGCGCGGGCGGCGGTGCTGGCGGGGGCAGGGGGCGAGGCGGGGTTGGCGGCGCTCGACACGCGGCTGGCGCCCGAACTGGCGCGGCTGGACGCGATCCTCTGCGCGCCCGCTTCGCCGAACTGCGGCGTGCGGCAGAAGCCGACCGGACTGGCCCCGGCCAAACCCGGCAAGCGGCCCAAGCTGACGGGCGCGGTCGACCGGGCGTCGACGGCGGCGCAAATCCTGCTGCTCGAATATGCCGAAGGCAAGCCGATGGCTGAGGTGGGCTGGGGGCGTGCGACTCCCGCCGATATCGAGCGGCTGGGCGTGTTCCATGCGGAGGAGTTCCGTCTTCTCGCCCGGCCGCGCTATGTCGCCAAGGCGAATATGGCGGGGATCGCGCCGCTGGTGGTTCAGGGGCTGGCGCGGGGCAAGGGGCCGGTCGTGACCATGATCTCGGGTCACGACACCAATATCGCGAGCCTGGGTGGATTGCTCGACCTGCATTGGAAGGTGCCGGGGCTGGCCGCGGACGATCCCGCGCCGGGCGGGGCCATCGTGCTGGAGCGCTTGGTCGATGCGCGGGGGCAGGCCTATGTCCGCGCGCTGTATCGGTCGCAGACTATCGAGCAGCTTCGCAAGCTGGCCGATCCGGCGGTGGAGGCGCCTTACGTGGCGGTGCTGCCGATCGCGGGGTGCAAGGCGCGCGGCGTCATAGGGCTATGCACCATGCAGGCGTTTCAAGCGCAATTGACCCGCTGATCAAAATCCTCCCCAAGCTCGCTTGGGGAGGGGGACCGCCGCGCAGCGGTGGTGGAGGGGCCGGTGCCCGTGCCCCTCCACCACGCTCTTCAATCGCGGTCCCCCTCCCCATCTGACGATGGGGAGGAATTGGCGGGCCTTACCAGGTCAGGTTCAACCGGCCGTACAGCTGCCGCCCGTTGAAGCCGAAGGGCGAGTAATAGGGGAATGTCGTCACGCCATTGTTGTTAAGCGCGGCGGGCGTCGTGCGGGGATAGACGTCGAACAGGTTCGATGCGCCCAGGGCGAACGACACATTGTCGTTGAAGCGATAGCGCCCCTCGAGATCGACGATGGTGCGCGCACCCGTATAGAGGTCGTTGGCGACGACCGATCCGGGTTGCAGCACATCGCCATAATGCACCGCGCGAAGCGTTGCGCCGACCGCCTGCCGGGTCCAGTCGACCGAGCCGACGATCTTGGTGCGCGGCGTGCCCTGCTCGATGGTCAGGATGCGATTGCGGCCGAACAGGCTGGGCGCGGGGTTCAGCGCCGCGGTCGAGGTCGGCACGCGATCGACCGACAGGTCGTTGATGTTCGCCGCCGCGCTCAGGTTGAAATTGCCGAGCGTCTCGCTGCGCCAGTTATAGGCCGCGACGATGTCGAGGCCCTTGGTCGTGGTCTGGACGCCGTTGATGAAGAACCGCGCCGCCTGCACGCCGAAGGGGGACAGCAGGCCTGCGACCTGGGCGCTGGCGGAAGACTGGATATTCTCCGACAGCACGATCTGGTTGCGGATGCGGATGCGATAGCCGTCGACGGTCAGACTGAACCCGCCGAAGCGCACGACCGTGCCCAGCGAATAGTTGCGCGACTTCTCCGGCTCCAGTGGCAGCGCGCCCAGTCTGCGGGCAAGGGGGCTGTCGACCGGATAGAGGCCGGTCTCCAGGATGGTGCCGTTGGTCACCAGCGTCTGGGTCGAGGTATAATATTGCTGTTGCAGCGACGGCGCGCGGAAGCCGGTCGACAGCGTGCCACGGAAGGCCAGCCACGGGGCCACGTCATAGCGGGCCGAGAATTTGGCGGTCGCCGTCTCGCCGAAGTCCGAATAGCTCTCGCCCCGCACCGCCGCGCCCAGGGTCAGGCGATCCCACAGCTTGGCCTCGACATCCAGGTACAGGCTGCCGTTGCTGCGATGCGCATCGACCTGGTTTTCGGGCCGGAAGCCGACAAAGCCCTGCGCGCCCGAGGCCAGGTTGGCCGCCGCGCCGGGCGCGCGGTTGTAGCTTTCGGGCTGGCCCGCATCGATCTTGAAGCCTTCGCGCCGATATTCGGCCCCCGCCGCGACATTGAAGACCGCCGCGCCCAGCGTGTATTCGCGCGACAGGTCCAGCCCGGTGACGAGCTGATCATAGGTGAGGCGACCATCGTCGAAGTCGCGCAGCGTCGCATTGCCATAGGTCGAATTGGCCGAATTCAGCGTCGCGAAGTCGATCGTGTTGCGGCCATAGCTGACGGTCAGGTCGGCATTCCAGTCGCCGATCGTCCCGCGCACGCCGCCGGTCGCGTTATAGTCGCGCGAAGTGGTGCCGATTAGCGGCAGGAAGCCGTCGGGATACAGGCCCCGCACCGCCTCGGCATTCACGTTGTTCGCGCCCGCGACACGCGGAAAGGCCGCGCTTTCGCTGCTGCGCTGCTGGAAACCGCCATTGGCATAGGCGGTCCAGCCGCTGTCGGCGAGCGGCAGCGCGGCGTTGAGGTACACCGTGCCCTGCTCGATCTGCGGATCGCCGAAACGGGCGCGGATGCGCAAGGGCGCGGGGCCGCGCGGGTCGATATCGGCGCGGTTGGTCGGCTGGCGCGCGACATATTCGCCCGACAGGGTGAGGAAGCCGTCGCTGCCCAGGCCGAAGCCCTTCCAGCCGCTGATCGTCACGGACTCGCCGTCGCGGACCGAGCGCGAGGTGCGCGCGGCGTCATATTGGGTGGCGAAGGTGCCGAAGGTCACGTTCGCCCCGCCGCCCGAACGTGCCTCGCGCAGTCGCAGATTGACCACGCCCGCAATCGCGTCCGAACCATATTGCGCCGACGCGCCGTCGCGTAGCACTTCTACCCGGTCGAGCGCGACGGTGGGGATGGTGTTCAGGTCGACCGCTGCCGCACCGCGTCCGATCGAGCCGTTGATGTTGAGCAACGCGGAGGTATGCGCGCGCGTGCCGTTGATGAGCACCAGCGTCTGGTCGGGCGACAGGCCGCGCAACGTGGCGGGGCGGATCGCATCGGTGCCGTCCACCGCCGCCTGACGCGGGAAGTCGATCGAGGGGGCGACGCTTGACAGCGCCTGGGCCAGCTCGGTCGTCCCCTGCGCGCGCAGGGCGTTGCCGCTCAGCACGTCGACCGGCGACACGGAGTCGAGGCGGCTGCGCCCCTGTGCCCGGGTGCCGGTGACGACGATGTCGTTCTGCGCCGGGGCGGCGGCGGGTTCGGCCTCGGTCTGGGCGGTCGGCTCGGTCGTGCTCTGGGCCAGGGCGGGTGCCGCCAGCAGCGGGCTCAGCAACATGGTGCCGCCAAGCAGCATGGATCGCGCGGTGCGCATAGGATCATTCCCCCTATTCTTATCAAGATGAGACTTGTTGCTCGTATCTCTACACCGATGCTGGGAATTGGGGCGCAAGGCTTCCTTGGGGGGCGATAAGGTTGGCTTGGTGGTGACGGATGGTTGGCCAACGCGATGATCGAATGCCGCCCATTCGAACGATGTTCGTCATTTATGTTCCCTCGCCCCTCTCTGAGGGGAGAGGGTTCGCAGACTTGGTCTTTGCGAAAGCAAAGGCTTAGTCGGAGCTGGGTGAGGGGTGCTGCGCTCGCTAGCCGAGCGCGCGAGCCTCCGGCTCGCTCGACCCCTCACCCAAGCTGCGCTAGCCAGCAGGCTGGCAAGCTCCGCTAACCCTCTCCCCTGTCCAGGGGAGAGGGGAGCATGAGAAAAGACTTACCAGACGTGGACGCGCTGTTCCGGGGTCAGGTACAGCTTCTGGCCCGGCTGCACCTTGAACGGGCCGTACCAGGCATCGAGGTTGCGCACGGTCAGCACGCGCCACGGGGCCGGGGCGTGGACATCGGTCGCGATCCGCGCGCGCAGCGCCTTTTCGCGCATCTTGGTCCGCCAGCTCTGCGCAAAGGCCAGGAAGAAGCGCTGGTCGCCGGTCAGCCCGTCGATCACCGGCGCGGGCTTGCCGCCCAGTGAGGCCTTGTACGCCTCATAGGAGGCGGTCAGCCCGGCGACGTCGGCGATATTCTCGCCCAGTTCCTGCTCGCCGTTCAGGTGAAGGCCCGGCAATGCCTCATAGGCGCTGTACTGCGCGACCAGCGCCTGACCGGCTCCCTCGAAGCGCTTGAGGTCAGACGGCGTCCACCAATTGTGCAGGCGGCCGGTGGAGTCGAAATCGGACCCCAGATTGTCGAAGCTGTGGCTGATCTCATGCCCGATCACCGATCCGATCGCGCCGTAATTGGCCGCCGCGTCGAACTTCGGGTCGAAATAGGGGCTCTCGAGGATCGCGGCGGGGAAGTTCAGCGCGTTCTGGAGCGGCAGGTTGACCGCGTTCACCGTCTGCGGCGTCATCCACCATTCGCCGCGATCGACCGGCTTGCCCAGCTTGGCCAGGTGATAGCGATAGAGCGACAGTTTCGCGCGCTGGGCGTTGCCGACGGGGTCGTCGGCGCGGACCTCGAACTTCGGATAATTCCACCAATGGTCGGGATAGCCGACGCCGACCTTCAGCACCGCCAGCTTGGCGCGCGCTTCCTTCTTGGTCGCGGGGGCCATCCAGTCGAGCGCGGCGATCCGCCGGTCGAAGGCGGCGACGATGTTTTTCACCATCTTCTGGATTTCGGTCTTGGACGAGGCCGGGAAATAGCGTGCGGCGTAGATCTTGCCGACCGCTTCGCCCAGCGCGCCGTTGACGGCGGAGATACCCCGCTTCTCGCGCGGCTGCTGCGCGGGCGTGCCGTTCAGCGTACGGCCGTAAAAGCCGAACGACGCATCGTCGATCGCCTTGGGCAGCGAACTGGTCACCTGGTTGATCGTGTGGAAGGCCAGCCAGTCCTGCCAGCTCTGCAGCGGCTCGCTGGCGACCAGCGCCGACAGCTTGGTGATCGCGTCGGGCTGCCATGCGATGAAGTCGCGCTGGCTGGTGGGTACGCCCGATGCGGTCCAGAAGGCGTTCCAGTCGATGCCCGGCGCCTTGGCGTCGAAATCGGCGCGGGTCCAGGGATTGTCGCCCTTGTGCGCGTCTTGGCTGGCGATGATGTCGGTCTGCGCTGCGGCGATCTTCATCTCCAGCGCGAAGACCCGGTCGGCACGCGCCTGCGGGTCGGACAGCCCGGCCAGCGTCATCAGCTGGGTTAGATAGGCGCGGTAGGCGGTGCGGATTTCCGCCATCTCCGGCTTGTCCGACAGATAATAGTCGCGGTCGGGCAGGCCGAGCCCGCCCTGCATCAGATAGGGCACGTTGCGGGTCGGGTGGTTCAGGTCCTGGCTGACGAACAGGCCGAACAGGTCGTTGGTGCTGGCGTAGTTATTGTTGTTGAACGGATCGGTGTCCGACCGCATCGCCGCGCCGATCGCGCGTGACAGGTCGCTTTTGTCCTTGATCGCGGCAATGGCGGCCAGATCGCTCTGGATCGGCTTCAGCCCGCGCGCCTCGATCCCGGCCGTGTCGGTATAGGCGGTATAATAATCGGCGATCCGCTGCTCATCGCTGCCGGGCGCGCCCTTGGCCGATGCAGCGCCCTTGATGATCGCGGCGGTGCGCGCCTCGGCCCGCAGCGAGACGTCCAGCCCGACGCCGATGGACGAGCGATCCGCCGGAATCTGCGCGGTCTTGATCCACGTCCCATTGGCATAGTCGTTGAAATTGTCGCCGGGTTTGACGCTGGGGTCGATCAGCGCCTTGTCGACACCGGGCAACAGGCCCGTCTGGGCAATGGCGGCAGAGGAGGCGAGGAGGGCGACGGCAAAAGCAAAGCGCTTCATGATGATCCTGCAATCGGGAGTTTATGCCCGATGGAGCACCCTTCACCGCCCCCAAGTCAAGGATCATAACATGAACTTGGCGTCATGATCCCTGCTTATGGAAAGCCCTTGCCGCCATGCGCGCCGACGGCGGTGCCGGTGGAGAAGGTCGCCTCGCCGCTCGCCAGAGCGACATAGAGCGAGGCCAGTTCGGCGGGCTGCCCTGCGCGGCCGAGCGAGGTGTCCTGGCCGAACTCGTGCATCTTGCCCGGCAACTGCCCGCCCGCGACCTGAAGCGGGGTCCAGATCGGGCCGGGCGACACCGCGTTGACGCGGATACCCTTCTTCGCCAACTGCTTGGCCATGCCGCGGGTCAAATTCTGGATCGCCGCCTTGGTCGATGCATAGTCGATCAGGTCCTCGCCCGGATCATAGCTGTTCTGCGAGATGGTGTTGATGATGACCGATCCGGGCGGCATCGACGGGATCGCCGCCTTGGAAAAGCGGAAGACGTGGAAGACGTTCGTCTCATAGGTGCGGACGAACTGTTCGTCGCTGATCTCCATGATGTCCGCCTTGGACTGTTGATAGGCGGCATTGTTGACCAGCAGGTCCAGCCCGCCGAGCTGCGCGATCGCCTTGCGCACCACCTCCTCGCAGGCCTTTTGCGTGCGGATGTCGGCGGGCAGCAGCACCGCCTTGCGCCCCGCCTGACGGATCAGGTCGGCGACCTCGCGCGCATCGGGTTCCTCGCTGGGGTGGTAGTTGATCGCGACATCGGCCCCTTCACGCGCAAAGGCGATGGCGGCGGCGCGCCCGATGCCGCTGTCCCCGCCGGTCAGCAGTGCCTTGCGACCCGTCAGCTTGCCCGATCCGCGATAGCTGGTCTCGCCATGATCGGGGCGCGGCGTCATCTTGCTGGCGAGCGCGGGCCAAGGCTGGCGCTGCTCGGGGAAGGGCGTGCGGGTATAGGCCGAGCGCGGATCGCGCAGGCTGGGCACGCCGTCGCCACCCGCTTGCGCCATCGCCGTGCCCGGCGCGGCCGTTGCCGCCAGCCCCAACGCCGCCCCGCCCAGGACGCCGCGTCGCGAGGTTTCATAATCGCTCATGTCGATGTCCTTCACGAAAGACAAAGGAAGGGTTCAGGCAGCGATCTCGCCCTCGTCCTCGCCGTTCCAATAGCGGATGTGCTCGGCATGGACCCGGATCATCACCACGCCCGGCGTGTCGATGCCATCGGGGAAATAATGGTCCAGATCCTTGGTCCAGTGCGCCGCGAACTGCGCCCGGTCCTGGATCAGCGCGGCGCGCCCCTCGATCGCGACGAACAGGGGCGGCCCACCCAGCATCCCGACCGGGCCGGTATAGCTGAGCGTCACCAGCGGCTGGGCTTGGATCTCGGCGACCTTGCGCGACTGGGCATAGGCGAAGAAATAGCTGTCGCCGTCATAATCGACATCGCCATTGTTGCTCATCGGCCGTGCCGTCATCGCCCCGGACGCGCTCTGCGTCGCGAGCATCGCGAAATCGAGCCTGGCCATCTTCTTCGCCAGCTCAGGCAGCGTCATCTTCGCCATGCGATCATTCTCCCGGCAATGTCGCAGGCGATGGCGGAAAGCCAGATACCTGAAATTGCGTGGGTTCTTAACGGGCGAAAGGCGATAGGGTTCATCGTGGTGAACGTGCCAGCCCGGGGATCCGTTGGGGGCAAGAGGGATTAGGTCGTGGGATCGGTCTAATGCGTCGGATATGGGGCTCTATTGTTGCGTATGTATCGCAAACTGGAACCCCAATGGTCCATCACTGCCTTGAGGGGTGTTTTAAAAAGCATCGGTTTCGCTTGACGCATTTAACATATTCGATGGTTGGCTATTTGTGAAAGTCGCGGTTGATGGCGGCATTTACGATGATGGTTTGCAACTGTGTCATCAACTCAAAGGTTTTGTCTCTGCGCCTTATAAACGTATCGACGGCAGGGGCGCCTCCCGAACCATGAGCGATTTCGTTCCTGGCGTCGCAAAGTTGTTGATTTATGAAATCTTTCTCGGTCTCGAAGTGAGCGGCGTTCAGCCCGCATAAATTTAGAAGATCAACCAATACGTCATACCGCAGATTAGACTTGGTATTGATAGCTTTTCTAAATGGATTGCGATTGACTGATTCGACGGACTGTAAAACGTCAATAAGTAACTTTGTGGTATGCAGGGGCGGAGAGCTGCCAATTTCACCAACCCGCCCCAAGTTTGCTAGATATATAAAGGAGGGCTTTAAATCCTTGAGCTTCTTGTTGCGCAGGCTGACATATTCAAGGTAGCGTTGTAATGCCAACTTTCCAAAGCCCTCCCAATGAGCGTAGAGGAGAGGGATCGCGCTGCGAACGAGCACGGCTTTATCTGCCGCGTTTGACACTCCGATTAGGGTTACCAGCGATGTAAGTTCTCGCCTTCGCCAAACTAGATCGTCATCTAGTATGGTGTGCAACTTTTCAGGGTCTAACGGCTTCACTTGGAAAACCAGGATGATCCGAAAGCGATTGTCTTTTGGATGCGGGTGGTGCCCGTCAATCCAGCCTTGGTGAAGTCACTAACGCCATTCTGATTCCAGAAACTTTTTGCCCTGTTAAGAACGTAATTGCCCGGATTAGCCTTCTTTTCGATGGCATCGATATTTTTTGCGACACCAAGAAAAATAACTTCAAAACCTGCCTGGCCAACCTTTTGGATGAACCTATCATTGGCATACCTTTTTAAGATATTATATTCGCCAATATTTTCGAATATCTTCAGTGTACGAGAAAATACGCTTCGCATATACTCGATGTTTTCATCGTCATCTTCAGCTATCTCAATAAGTCCACTATTGAGATATTCTTCAATATTCCAAGATTTATCATAGTCAACAAATTGGAATACATAGAAGCGTGTCAAGTAGTCCATCATTGCTTGTCTCTCGGTGGCGAGAGTGCTTGCTTGCATTAATTTCTTAAACGCGGGTTTCTCGGAGTCCTCTTTCATCTGTGCAAAAAGCTTGTCATTCATCATGTATAGAACGCAGTTGCGTAGCTCCTGTTCTGATGCTTGCGTACCATGACTGTTAAGGCGCTGAAAAAGGTCGTATTTAGCCTTTATATCGCTTGTTTTACGCAGGATTTGAACGCCAATACGAGCGCGCTTTATGGCTATCTGTTGGCCTGGCGATAAGTCTGACCACGAGACGTCGTCCAACGACGGCAACGATCGTGTGCCTTCTAGGGTCGAAGGCGGGTACAGTTTGCCATTGGGCTTTTTCAAATGCCCCGCAAACTCTAATATAGTCGATACTCGTTGCAAACCATCGATAAGCTCCCATGCTCCATCTGGCTTTTCAAACACAAATATTGAGGGAACGGGAATGCCTATCAAAAGGGATTCTATAAAATGGCTCTTTTGGTAGAGTGACCATCTAAAGAGACGTTGAAACTCGGGATTTACCACGAGTTCGCCGTCCCTGTAGATATTCATCAACTCGCCGACCGACATGTCGTACGCGTCGGTTGCAATGGTAAGAGCGCCTTTTTTAATCTCTTTTTCTAAGGACATTGTTCAACCTTTGACGCTTTGGTGGGAGGGCGCGGATTATCGTCGGCCTCCGTTAGATAAATGCGTCATGCCTGCGCCGACTTTTGTCAACGGGCGGTTGTTGTTGATGTTGGTTGGAATGTGGGGTAGCGACGGATGAGCGCGTCCAAAACCTTGAAAAATCATGATAATTTTAGAAATCTGGCGGAAGAGGTGGGATTCGAACCCACGGATGGCTTGCACCATCGCCGGTTTTCAAGACCGGTGCCTTAAACCGCTCGGCCACTCTTCCGGGGTCGCGGTGGAAGGGGCCTCTACGCCAAGCCGCTGGCCGAATCCACTGTCGATTTGAGGGCGTGCCGCGCGGCTGGACGTGCCCGCCTTGCGGTGGTGCGAGGTTCCGGCTTCGGCGCGGCTATGGCACATAGGCATCCATGTGGGGGGACATTACCCGGCGCCTGAAGCGCCTCGCCATCGTGTCGATCTTTGCGGCTTCGGTCAGCGCGGCACCCGCCTGCGCGCAGGACGAGGCCGGGTTTCAGACCTATCTGCAACAGGTGCGCGGCACCGCGATGGCGCAAGGAGTCAGCCGCGCGACCCTGGACTCCGTGCTGCCGACGCTGACGCTGAATTCGCGGGTGATCGAGCTGGACCGGCGCCAGCCGGGCGGCCCGGCCAATAGCGGGTTCAGCCCCTTTGCCCCTTATAAGGCGGCGCATGTCGATGCCGCGCGCATCGGGCGGGGGCGGACCAAATATCTGGCGCAGCGCCCGCGCCTGTCGCGGATCGAGCGCGAGACGGGCGTGCCGGAATCGATCATGGTCGCGATCTGGGGGCATGAGACGAATTACGGCGCCTATACCGGCAATTTCGACCTGCTCCGCTCGCTGGCGAGCCTGGCCTATGAGGGACGGCGGCGGCCTCTGTTCGAGGGCGAGTTCATTGCCGCGCTGAAGATGATGGACCGCGGCGTCACCCGCGACCAGCTGAAGGGCAGCTGGGCCGGGGCGACCGGCAATCCGCAATTCCTGCCCTCCATCTATCTGCGGCTCGCGCGGGACGGTGATGGTGACGGGCGCGCCGATATCTGGAACAGCGAGGCGGATACGCTGGCCTCGATCGGCAATTATTTCGTCAATGCCGGGTGGCGCGCAGGGCAGCCCTGGGGCTTTGCGGTGACCGTGCCCGCCGGGTTCGACCGTTCGATGGTGCGCAACCGGCTGGTAAGCCCGCGCTGCCCGCGCGTGTTCGAGCGGCATAGCGGCTGGCGGACGATCGCCGAGTGGCGCGCACTGGGCATCGTGCCGCAGGGTGCGGCCTGGCCCAATGACCAGGTGCTGGCGACGCTGATGGAGCCGGATGGGCAGGGGGCAACGGCCTATCTGCTGACCGGCAATTACCGGGTCATCCTGGATTACAATTGCTCGAACTTCTACGCGCTCTCGGTGGGGTTGCTGGCCGATGCGATTGCGGGCTGAGGCGATCACGCTGCTGGCGCTGGCATTCGCCACGCCGGTCACGGCTGCCCCCGCCGAGGACGCGCCGCCGGTGCGCTACGGCAAATATGACGCCACCGGCCAGGCGAGCTGGTACGGGCATGAGCTGGCCGGGCGGCGCACCGCGACGGGCAAGCGCTTCGATCCCGACGACGTGATGATCGCACACCGCACCTTGCCGCTCGAATCGATGGTCGAGGTGACGGATGTCGATACCGGGCGGGCGATCGTCGCGCGCGTCGGGGATCGCGGGCCGGGGCGGGCCGACCGGGTGGCGGATCTGTCGCTGGGCGCGGCCAGGCTGCTGGGTACGAACCGGCGCGCCGTCGCGCATATCCGGGTGCGCGCGCTGTCGCCGGGCGGCGACCGGCCGGGCCTGATCCTGGCGGGGGCGAGTGCCGTTCCGCCGGTCGCGCGCCCGATCGCGCTCGATCCCCAGGCCCGCTACCGTGTCCAGATCGCCAGTTTTTCCAGCCATGCGCGCGCCCAGGCGCTCGCCCTGCGCTTCGCCGCCCGCGCGATCCCGGCCGGTCGCGTCTGGCGGGTGGAGCGCGCCGGACTGAATGCCGATTCCGCCAAAGCGCTGCGTGACGCGGCGGCCGAGGCGGGTTATGACGACGCCCGCATCCTGCATCAGGATTGACCTGTTGGCTCCCTTTGGTCACGGAACACCCATGAAGACCCTGTACGCATCTTTTGCCGCCCCGCTCGCCCTGGTCGCGATGGTCACCCCCTCGGTTGCCGCCGCGCCGCAGTTCGACACGCCCGCGCCGGTCGCGTTCATGAAGGACCTGTCCTCGGGCGCGATCCTGTTCCAGCGCGATGCCGATCGCCGGATGCCGCCCGCCTCGATGGCGAAGATGATGACGGTCTATGTCGCCTTCGACCTGGTCAAGAAGGGCCAGCTGAAGCTGACCGACATGGTCACGGTGCAGCCGGAGACGTGGAAGAAGTGGCACGGGCCGCAGGCGGGTTCGACCATGTTCCTGTCGCCGAACGAGCAGGTCAGCGTCGCCAACCTCCTCTACGGCATCGTCACCCTGTCGGGCAACGATGCGTGCGTCGTGCTGGCCGAGCATATTGCGGGCACCGAGCAGAATTTCACCGAGCGGATGAACCGCACCGCCAAGCAGATCGGCCTGAACAACAGCCATTTTGGTACGTCGAACGGCTGGCCGGACGGCGGCGTGACCTATGTCACCGCGCGTGACCTGGCCGACCTGGCCGAGCATACGATCCAGGACTTCCCGCAGCTCTACAAGCAATTCTATTCGCGCCGCGATTTCTCATGGGGCAAGACCATGGGCGGCAACGCTATCACCCAGGCGAACCGCGATCCGCTGCTGGGCCGCGTCGCGGGTGCCGATGGCCTGAAGACGGGCCATACCGAAGAGGCGGGTTACGGCTTCACCGGCTCGGCCGAGCAGAATGGTCGCCGTCTGGTGATGGTGATGGCGGGCCTGAACAGCTCCAACGCGCGTGCCGAGGAGTCGGTCAAGTTCATGAACTGGGGCTTCCGCGCGTGGCAGGCCAAGCCGGTCGTCGCCAAGGGCAAGAAGGTCGCCGATGCCGAGGTCCAGATGGGATCGTCGAGCAAGGTCGGCCTGGTTGCGCCGCGCCAGCTGACCGTGACGCTGCCCGCCGGACTGGACCCCGCGATCAGCGGCAAGGTCGTCTATCAGGGGCCGATCAAGGCGCCGATCAAGGCAGGCCAGCATATCGCCGATCTGGTCGTCACCTCGCCCGACATGCCCGCCCAGCGCCTGCCGCTGGTCGCGGACAAGGATGTCAACGAAGCGGGCTTTTTCGGTCGCGCCTGGGCCGGGCTGACCTCGTTCTTCGGTTGATCGCCTGACCATGCTGCCGGTCGGCAATGATGCGGCACAGGCCGCCTTTGCCGCCGCGCTGGGCGGAGCCAAGCTGCACCATGCCTGGCTGATCGCCGGGCCGGAGGGCGTGGGCAAGGCCAGTTTCGCGCGCGCGGCGGCCACGCGGCTGCTGGCGCGGGCGAGCGGGGCGGGGGCCTTGCCGCCCGGGCTGGCCGTGCCGGAGGATCATCCGGCCGCCAGGCTGATGGCGGCGGGGTCGCATCCCGATTTCCGGGTGATGGCGCGGCTGCCCAAGGATGCCGAGAAACCGGATCAGGACCTCGCGCGGTCGATCACCATCGCGCAGGTCCGCACGCTGCAACCGATGTTCGCGACCGCGCCCGCCATGGGTCCGGCGCGGGTCGTCCTGATCGACGCGATCGACGATCTGGAGCGCGGCGGGGCCAATGCGCTGCTGAAGAATCTGGAAGAGCCGCCAGCGGGCACGGTCTTCCTGCTGGTCAGCCATGCGCCGGGACGGTTGCTGCCGACGATCCGCTCGCGCTGCCGGTTGCTGCGGTTCGAACGGCTGTCCGACGCCGATGTCGCGCGCGTGCTGCGCCAGCAGCTGCCCGAAGCGGATGAGGACGAGATCACCTCGCTGGTCGCGGTGGCGGACGGTGCGCCGGGCCGGGCGCTGCGTTTTGCCGGGCTCAACATCGCCGGGCTGGATAGCGCCATTGCGCGGATCGCGGAGACGGGCGATCCCGGCAATGCCGAGCGGGTGAAGCTGGCCAAGTCGCTGGCGGGCAAGGCGTCGCAGGCGCGGTATGAGGCGTTTCTGGATCGCGTCCCTGCCTTTATCGCGGGCCGTGCGCGGGGGCGTTCGGGGCCGGGGTTGAAGGTGGCGCTCGATGCCTATGCCGCTTCGCAGGACCTTGCGGGGGCGGCGCGCGGGCTGTCACTCGATGCGCAAGGGACGGTGTTCGAGATGGCGGGGATCATCGCGACGTTGCGGTAGGATTGGGCGGTAAGGGTATCCCTTGGGCTTCGACTTCGCTCAGCCCGAACGGAGGTTGAAGAAGGTCTTTACCCCAAACTCCGCTCAGCCTGAGCGAAGTCGAAGGCCACGCCCCGACGCCCTTTTACAGCCCAACCCGCTCGAAATGCCCCGGCTCGAACCCTTCGATCGCCAGCGCCAGGATCCGTTCCGCCACCACCTCAGGCGCCTTCACCGAAGCCGGGTCTTCCCCCGGATAGGCCTTGGCCCGCATCTGCGTCCGCGTCGCGCCGGGGTCGACGATGGCGGTACGGATCGCGCTGATCTCGGACGTCTCGTCACCATAAGCGCCGAGCAGCGTCTCGAAGGCCGCCTTGGACGCGCCGTAAGCCCCCCAATAAGCTCGCGGCTTGCGACCGACCGAGGAGGTGACGCCGATCACCCGCGCAGCCTTCGAACGGCGCAGCATCGGGTCGAAGGCCGCGATCATCGCTGCCTGCGCGCTGACGTTCAGGGTCAGGACGCGCGCAAATTCCTTGGCGTCGATCGCGGGCACGGCGGCCAGCGAACCCAGCATCCCGGCGTTCAGGACCAGCACGTCGAGCGCCTTCCAGCGCTCGCCGATCGCCGTCGCAAGCCGCCCGATCGCCTCATTCTCGGCCAGGTCGAGCGGCGCGATGGTAGCCGATCCCCCGGCGTTGAAGATCGTCTCCTCGACCTCCTCCAATCCCTTGGGGGTACGTGCGGTCAGCACGACATGCGCGCCCGCCGCGCCCAGCGCGATGGCGGTCGCCGCGCCGATCCCCCGGCTGGCACCCGTGACGAGCGCCAGCTTGCCGTCGAGCGCACCCGCCATCAGGCGACCCGCTCGGCCAGCATCGCGAACTGGTCGACCGACGCGGTTTCGTCATGGTCGGTCAGCGTCGTCGGATAGTCGCCGGTGAAGCAGGCGTCGCAATAGCTGGGCTTGTCGCCGCGCGAGGCGTTCAACGCCTTGTACAGCCCCTCGATCGACACGAAGGACAGGCTGTCGGCATGGATGAAGTCGGTCATGCCGCCCAGGTCCAGCTTGGCCGCAAGCAGCTTGGCACGCTCGGGCGTGTCGACGCCGTAGAAGCAGGAATGGCGCGTCGGCGGCGAGGCGATGCGCATGTGGACCTCGGCCGCGCCCGCTTCGCGCATCATCTGCACGATCTTCAGGCTGGTCGTGCCGCGCACGATCGAATCGTCGACCAGGATGATCCGCTTGCCCTGGATCAGCGCGCGATTGGCATTGTGCTTCAGCTTGACGCCAAGATGGCGAACCCTGTCGCCCGGCTGGATGAAGGTCCGGCCGACATAGTGCGAGCGGATGATGCCCAGCTCGAACGGAATGCCCGAAGCCTGCGCATAGCCGATCGCGGCGGGGACGCCCGAATCGGGGACCGGGATGACCAGATCGGCCTCGACCGGCGACTCATGGGCCAGCTGTGCGCCGATCTCCTTGCGCACCGAATAGACCGACTGGTCGCCTGCGATCGAATCGGGGCGGCTGAAATAGACCCATTCGAAGATGCACGGACGCGGATCGACCGCCTGGAAGGGACGGATCGAGCGGATCTCGGTGCCCTGCACGATGACCAGCTCGCCCGGCTCGACCGCGCGTTCGAAGGTCGCGCCGCACACGTCGAGCGCCACCGTCTCCGACGCGAAGATCACCGCGCCGTCCAGGCGACCCATGACCAGCGGACGGATGCCCAGCGGGTCGCGGCATGCGATCATGCCCTCGGGCGTCATCACGATCAGCGCATAGCCGCCCTCGACCTGCTTCAGCGCGTCGATGAAGCGGTCGAGCAGCGTGCGGTAGTTGGAGGTCGCGACCAGATGAATGATCGTCTCGGTATCGCTGGTCGACTGGAAGATCGAACCGCGACGCACGAGTTCGCGACGCAGCTTCATCGCGTTGGAAATATTGCCGTTATGCGCGATGGCGAAGCCGCCGGTCGACAGATCGGCATAAAGCGGCTGGACGTTGCGCAGCGAGGTGTCGCCGGTCGTCGAATAGCGGACATGGCCGCAGGCGACGTCGCCCGGCAGGCCACGGATCACGTCGTCACGGTCGAAATTGCCCGCGACATGCCCCATCGCGCGGTGGGTATGGAACAGCGTGCCGTCGAAGCTGGTGATGCCCGCCGCTTCCTGCCCACGATGCTGGAGGGCATGCAGGCCGAGCGCGGTCAGCGCCGCCGCGCCATCGGCGCCGGTCACACCGAAAATACCGCACTCCTCGCGGAGTTTGTCGTCGTCGAAGGGGTTGGTGGTCAGCATGGGAGAGGCGCTCGCAACGTTCGCAACTAAGGGGCAGACGGGGCGCATATAGGAACGTCGTCCGCGTTTGTCGCCTGTTTGTCATCGTTGGCGGGATCATTTTCGGCAAGACCGCGTTTCGCAGCCGAAAGCAGGAGATGTCACATGGCACGCGACCACGGCGCCCAGATCAAGGATGACGCCCTGTATGAGGAGCTGCGCAAGCAGGGGCAATCCAAGGAAAAAGCGGCCCGTATCGCCAATGCCAGGGCAAAGGGCACGCTGGAGCATAATTCGACCCGTCTGGAGGATCGCACCAAGGACGATCTGATGGCCGAGGCGCGCAAGATCGGGATCGCGGGCCGGTCGAAGATGCGCAAGTCGGAATTGATCGAGGCGATTCGCGGTCACGGGTGATGGAGGGGCGTCATCGTTCGTAGCGGATGACTTCGGCGCCATTCCGTTCTAACCCCGCCGCATGGCCGACCACCGCGACACCGGGCTGACGCTCGACCCCAAATTCGACGCCCATGGCTTGCTGACCGCGATCGTGACCGATCGGACGTCCGGCGAGTTGCTGATGGTGGCGCATATGAATGCCGAGGCGCTGGAGGCTACGCGAACGACCGGCGACGCGCATTTCTGGTCGCGCAGCCGTGGGCGACTCTGGAAGAAGGGCGAAAGCTCTAACAATGTGCTGCGTGTGGTCGAGATGCGGATTGACTGCGACCAGGACGCGATCTGGCTGATCTGCGATCCGGCCGGTCCGGCCTGTCACACCGGCGCGCGCAGTTGCTTCTATCGTCGGATCGAGGGCGACGGGCTGGCACCGGTCGCGTGATCCGGCGGGCGAGTGCGCTGGCGTCCCTGTTGCTGCTGGCCGCCTGTGGGCAAGCCGGGGAGGGCGGGGACGACAAGGCGGGCGAAAGGCTGGAAGCGGCGAGCATCGCCGCCGGGCTGGTCGCCGATCCGGCCGCCGCGCCGCTGGACGGTATCTGGTCGCGGGACACGGATCGCATGTGCATCCTGCCGGCCGGCACGGGTCCGGCCCGCCGGGTCGGCGTAATGCTGGATTATGGCGAGGGGCAGGGCTGCACCGCCATCGGCACCATGGAGCGATCGGGTGCGGCGTTGAAGCTGACGCTCGGTGCGTGTCGCTTTACCGCGCGGTTCGACGGCGATGCCATCCAGTTCCCCGCGATATTGCCCTCCACCTGCAATGCCTTCTGCACCGGCCGGGCTACGCTCTCGGCGCTGAATGTCGAACGGATCAGCGCCTCGGTCGCCGAGGCGCGGACCCTGCGCAGTGCGAACGGCACCGCGCTTTGTGCCGATTGACGTTCACGTAAACGGTATTTAGCCTCAACTGTCATGACCCAGGTCGCCGCCTCCGCCGAACCGCTGCCCAGCGTCGATCGCGACGATTATTCGATCACCGAGCTGTGCAGCGAATTCGGCGTCACCGCCCGTGCGCTGCGCTTCTATGAGGATGAGGGGCTGATCTCGCCGCAGCGGCGGGGCACGCAGCGTATCTATTCGCAACGGGACCGCGCGCGACTTGCCTGGATCCTGCGGGGCAAGCGGGTCGGGTTCAGTCTGGCCGATATTCGCGAGATGATCGACCTGTACGATCTGGGCGATGGCCGCCGCCTTCAGCGCGAGGTGACGCTGGAACGCTGCACCGCCAAGATCGAGGCGCTTCAGGCGCAGAAGCGGGATATCGACGCGGCGATCGCCGAGCTGACCGAGTTCGTCGCGCTGGTCGAATCGCACCGGGATTAGGAAGACGCGCGTCGCTCTAAGCGATGAATCGCCCTTTCCGCCCATCCCGGCGAAGGCCGGGATCCAGTTGGGGTGAGGTCAGTGAGCCACTCCCTCGTTTTGCGACTGGACCCCGGCCTTCGCCGGGGTGGCCGTAAATCTTAAGGCAGGAGAAGCTTATAGCGGCGGAGTTTTGGGTTTGGGCTCGGCCGGTGGCGTGCTAGCGCGACGGATGCCGGTCAGTTCGCCTGTGGGAGTCGGCGTCGGGCTGGGCTGCGGCGTGGGAGCGGCCAACGGGACGATGGCGGTCGACATGCGCTTCATGCAGCGTGGCCCCTTGAACGCCGGATAGACGCCGCAATTCCATAGGGTCCGTTCCAGTCCGATCCCGGCGTTGCGGAAATAGCTGAACGCCATCGTATCCATCTGGGCCTGGTTGAGCGGCACCGAGGAGGCGGTTGCAGCGGCGTCGCGCCAGGCCATGACCGTGCAATCCTTGCGCGCCCCGCACAGGCTCGTCGCCAGCGCCGGGAAGCCGTCCGGCGAAAGTCCGGCTGGCAGGGTGATGAGGAAGGTGTCGGGCTCGCTGGCCAGTGGCGCCATGGTCCCCGTCGCGACGGCCCCTTCGGCCAGCGCGGCCCCGGCATCGGCGCTGGCATCGGTCCCTGCCCGATGCGCGGGCGAGAAGGCCGCCAGCTGGGTGATGACCGGCTCGCCCGCTAGCATGTGCCGGTTGAAGGCAGGGGGCGTGCCCCACCAGCCGGACCAGCGGAAGAACAAATGGCTGCCGACCCGCGCCACCTTGTCCAGACTTGCCTGCCAATAGGGCACGACCCAGTCGGTATGATAATGGGTCGAATGGCCGACCGTCGGGAAGACCTTGCCGTTCAACGCCATCGCCGCGATCTGGCGGGCGCGGGTCCAGGCGGCTTCGGGCGGCTGCCACTTGGTCAGCGCGCCGTCGCAGGTGAAGGTGAACTGACAGCCGGTGCTGCGCTCCTGCCCCTCGAAGACCACGCTGCAGACCGTCTTGGGAAAGGCGGGATGGCGAAGCCGGTTGAGCACGACCTGCGCCACGGCCTGTTCGCCCCTGGCGTCGTCGCCCGCTTCGTACAGCACGCCCGCCGCCAGACAGTCGAGCGCCCGCGCCTTGTCCTCCGCCGATCCGCGATAGAGGAAGGGCCGGGCGGCCGGGTTGGGATCGGTCGAGAAGGGCACGCCCGCATTATAGGCGCGCGCCTCGTCCGGGCTCATGTCGACGAACGCGACCGGCTCGACCGGGGGCAGCTCGGCGGGCGGGACGACGCGCGGCGCCGGTCGCGCCCGCTGGGCCGACCCATGCCGGATGCGGGGAATGTCGGGCGCGTTCGCCACGAGCAAGGCCGGTACGACGCTGGCCGTACCGGCGATAGCGAACAAGACCGCGCGGATGCCGCCGCGCGGCCGGGACGTGTCGCTCACTGTTCGGGCAGGAAGTCCGGCACCGACAGGTAACGCTCGCCCGTGTCATAGTTGAAGCCCAGGACGCGGGTGCCATCGGGCAGGTCGGGCAGCTTTTGCAGGATCGCCGCCAGCGTCGCACCCGACGAAATGCCGACGAGGATACCCTCTTCGGTCGCCGAGCGGCGCGCCATGTCCTTGGCGACATTGGCATCGACCTCGATCACGCCGTCGATCGCCTGGGTGTGGAGATTGGCGGGGATGAAGCCTGCGCCGATGCCCTGGATCGGGTGCGGGCCGGGCTGGCCACCCTGGATGACGGGCGAGGCGGCGGGCTCGACCGCATAGACCTTGAGGCCCGGCCATTCCTTCTTCAACGTCTCGGCGACGCCGGTGATATGGCCGCCGGTGCCCACGCCGGTGATGATGACGTCGATCGGCGAATCGCGGAAGTCGGTCAGGATTTCCTGCGCGGTCGTGCGGACATGCACGTCGATATTCGCCGGGTTCTCGAACTGCTGGGGCATCCAGGCGCCGGGCGTCTCGCGCACGATCTCCAGCGCGCGTTCGATCGCGCCCTTCATGCCCTTTTCACGCGGCGTCAGGTCGAAGGTCGCGCCGTAGGCCAGCATCAGGCGGCGGCGCTCGATCGACATGGATTCGGGCATGACCAGGATCAGCTTGTATCCCTTGACCGCCGCGACCATCGCCAGGCCGACGCCGGTATTACCGCTGGTCGGCTCGACGATGGTGCCGCCGGGCTTCAGGTCGCCCTTGGCCTCCGCGGCCTCGATCATCGCGAGGGCGATGCGGTCCTTGATCGAGCCGCCGGGGTTGGAGCGTTCCGATTTGATCCAGACCTCCGATCCGGGGAACAGCCGCTGGAGCTTGATATGCGGCGTATTGCCGATCGTTTCCAGGATGGTGTTGGCCTTCATGGCTTGGCTTCTCCGTGGCTAGGTTCGGTGCTGAGGATTTCAGGCGGATCAAAGGTTCGCGCGCGCCGGAGTTCCGGGAACAGCCGCGACCAGAGCAACGTCACCCCGATCGCGCCCAGCCCGCCGAACACGACCGCGCCGACGGGGCCGAGGATCGAGGCCATGACCCCGCTCTCGAACTCCCCCAGTTCGTTGGACGCCGAGATGGTCAGCTGCGACACCGCGCTCACCCGCCCGCGCATCGCGTCGGGGGTGTGGAGCTGGATCAGCGACTGGCGGACATAGACCGACACCATGTCCGCACCGCCCGCGACGATCAGTGCGATCAGGCTGAGCAGGAAGGCGGGATGGATGAAAACAGCAACGCCGTTCACCGCCAGCGTTCCGGTATCCAGGCCCAGCGCGCCGGTGATCTGGCTGGCGACGCCGAAGGTCAGGATCGACAGGCCGAATACGACCACGGCGATCAGCATCTTGACCCCGACATTCTGCGTCATCGGCCTGAACGAGAACCAGATCGCGGTAGTGGCCGCCCCAATCCCCATGCCCGCCGCCAGCACGCCCAGACCCTGCGATCCGACATGCAGGATGTCGCGCGCATAGACCGGCAGCAGCGAGGTCGCGCCCGCCAGCAGCACCGCGAAGAGGTCGAGCGTGATCGCCGCCTGCACCAGCCGGTTGCGGCGGACATAGCTGAACCCCTCGACGATTCGGGTCAGCGGGCGGCGGTCGGTCTGGGCGGGCGGCTGCGGCACCGGGCCGATCAGGAAGATGCAGAACAGGGCGACCGCGAACAACAGGGTCGCGACGCCATAAGCGAATTCGGGATGCACCGCGTAGAGCAGCCCACCGACGCTCGGTCCCGCGATAGTCCCCACCTGCCAAGCGATGGAACTGACCGCGATGGCGGTCGGCAGGCTTTCACGCGGCACGAGATTGGGGGCGAGCGAGGAATAGGCCGGTCCCGAAAACGCCCTGGCGATGCCGAAGGCGACGGCGGCGGTGAACAGCGCGCCCAGCGTCAGATGCCCGGACCAGGTGAGGAACCAGAGCGATGCGGCGGTCAGGACGAGCAGCGTGGTCGTCGCCCGCACGATCCAGCGCCGGTCGACGCTGTCGGCGACCAGTCCGGTGATCGGGGTCAGCAGGAACAGCGGCACGAACTGCGCGAACCCGATCATGCCCAGCATGAACGCGGCCTGCCGCACGTCCATCGTCTCGCGAGCCAGATTATAGACCTGCCAGCCGATCACGATCGACATGGCGGAGACGGCGATGGTCCCGCTGAACCGCGACAGCCAATAGCTGCGGAAATTGGCGATGCGGAACGGGTGTTGGGGTCTATCCATAATCGGCCAGCGTTGTAGGCTGCGGTTCGCCGACAAGGCAACCGAGGCAAAGCTATTCCTCCCTAAATTCCTGCTGTCACGATGGGAATTAAGAGGGGGAATTGAGTTTCATGACAAAGCACGCCAATAGGCGTCCATCCTTCCCTAACGGAAACAAAGGTGTTCCCGACTGTGGCAAAAGCTCCAAGCCGTACCAGCGAGCCCCCCATCCCCAATCGGGAGCGTCCCGCCGAACCGCAACCGTTCCAGGCTACCAAGGAACAGTTGCTGGATTTCTACAAGCAGATGCTCCTGATCCGCCGCTTCGAAGAAAAGGCGGGCCAGCTCTACGGCCTCGGCCTGATCGGCGGTTTCTGCCACCTGTATATCGGCCAGGAGGCCGTGGCGGTGGGCCTCCAGTCGGCGCTCGACGGCGACAAGGATTCGGTGATCACCGGATACCGCGACCATGGCCACATGCTGGCCTATGGCATCGATCCCAAGGTCATCATGGCCGAGCTTACGGGGCGTGCCGCCGGCATCTCCAAGGGCAAGGGCGGGTCGATGCACATGTTCTCGACCGAGCATAAATTCTATGGCGGCCACGGCATCGTGGGCGCGCAGGTGTCGCTGGGCACCGGCCTGGCGTTCGGGCACAAGTACAGCAATGACGGCGGCGTCTGCCTCGCCTATTTCGGCGACGGCGCGGCCAATCAGGGCCAGGTGTACGAGAGCTTCAACATGGCCGAGCTGTGGAAGCTCCCGATCATCTTCGTGATCGAGAACAACCAGTATGCCATGGGCACCGCGGTCAACCGCGCCTCGTCCGAGGACCAGCTGTATCGCCGTGGTGAGAGCTTCCGCATTCCCGGCATCCAGGTCGACGGCATGGACGTGCTGGCGTGCCGTGGTGCGGCCGAAGAGGCGCTGGCCTGGGTCCGTGCGGGCAAGGGTCCGGTCATCCTGGAGATGAAGACCTATCGCTATCGCGGTCACTCCATGTCCGACCCTGCCAAGTATCGCAGCCGCGAGGAAGTGCAGGGCGTGCGCGACAAGTCCGATCCGATCGATCATGTGAAGCGTCTGCTCGAAGAGCAGGGCGTGACCGAGGCCGACCTGAAGGTCCTGGAGCAGGATATCCGCAAGCAGGTCAACGAAGCGGCGGACTTCGCCGAGCAGACCCCCGAGCCGGATGCGGCTGAACTCTACACTGAAGTGCTGGTGGAGCGTTACTAAGATGGCGATCGAGATCAAGATGCCGGCCCTTTCGCCGACGATGGAAGAGGGCACGCTCGCCAAGTGGCTCGTGAAGGAAGGCGATACGGTCAAGTCCGGCGACATCATGGCCGAGATCGAGACCGACAAGGCGACGATGGAATTCGAAGCCGTGGATGAAGGCGTGATCGCCAAGATCCTGGTCGCCGAGGGCACCGACAATGTGAAGGTCGGCACCGCCATCGCGCTGCTGGCCGAGGAAGGCGAGGACGTTGCGTCCGCCGCCGCGTCGGGCTCGCGTTCGGGCGATGCGGCCAATGCCGCGCCGAAGAACGAGGCGACCGACCACAATGCGCCGCCGATGCCGGAAGGCGCGGCGGCCGCCGAGCAGGAAAGCGGCACGCAGAAGCTGGTCGCCGCCGCCGAGCAGGAAGCGCCCGCCTCGCCGGAAATCCCGGAAGGCACCGAGATGGTGAAGCTCACCGTCCGCGAAGCGCTGCGCGACGCGATGGCCGAGGAAATGCGTGCCGACGACCGCGTCTTCGTGATGGGCGAGGAAGTCGCCCAATATCAGGGCGCGTACAAGGTCACGCAGGGCCTGTTGGACGAGTTCGGCGACCGCCGCGTGATCGACACCCCGATCACCGAGTACGGCTTTGCCGGTGTCGGCACGGGTGCCGCCATGGGCGGCCTGCGCCCGGTCATCGAGTTCATGACGTTCAACTTCGCCATGCAGGCGATCGACCACATCATCAACTCGGCCGCCAAGACCAACTACATGTCCGGCGGCCAGATGCGCTGCCCGATCGTGTTCCGTGGTCCCAACGGTGCCGCCAGCCGCGTCGGCGCGCAGCACTCGCAGAATTATGGCCCGTGGTATGCCAGCGTTCCCGGCCTGATCGTGATCGCGCCCTATGACGCGGCCGATGCCAAGGGCCTGCTGAAGGCGGCGATCCGTTCGGAAGACCCGGTCGTCTTCCTCGAGAACGAGCTGATGTACGGCCGTTCGTTCGACGTGCCCAAGCTGGATGATTTCGTCCTGCCGATCGGCAAGGCGCGGATCATGCGCGAAGGCAAGGACGTGACCCTGGTCTCCTACTCGATCGGTGTGGGCGTCGCGCTCGAAGCCGCCGAGAAGCTGGCCGCCGAGGGCATCGATGCGGAGGTCATCGACCTGCGCACCCTGCGCCCGCTCGACACCAAGACGGTGCTGAAGTCGCTCGCCAAGACCAACCGTCTGGTCGTGGTCGAGGAAGGTTGGCCGACCTGCTCGATCGCGTCGGAAATCACCGCCGTGGTGATGGAAGAAGGTTTCGACGACCTCGACGCGCCGGTGCTGCGCGTGACCAACGAGGACGTGCCGCTGCCTTATGCCGCCAACCTCGAAAAGCTGGCGCTGGTCGACGCGAACAAGGTCGTCGCGGCGGTCAAGAAGGTCACCTATCGCGGCTAAGCCGTGGGGTAACCTTGCGAAATGAAGGGGGCCTTCCGGGAGACCGGGAGGCCCTTTTTCATGGGGCCTAGCTGTGCGAAGGGCAGGGGATGATCGATGCTGCCACCATTCCGTCGTCCGCCATCGAAGCGGTCATGCGCGAACAGGCGCTCGCGGTGGGCTATGCGCCCGCCTCGGCGCGGGACGGGTTCGCGGCGCTGCTCGATCTGGACCATCAGCTCGCTTCGATCCTGCAAAGCACGACCGAGCCGATGATCGGCCAGATGCGGCTGACTTGGTGGTATGAGGCGCTGGAGAAGCTCGACCGCGAGCCGGTCCCTGCGCATCCGGTGTTGCAGCGGCTGGCGGAATGCGTCCTGCCCGGTGGGGTCCGGGGCGCGGATCTGGCACCCATGATCGAGGGGTGGGAGGCGCTGCTTGATGACGGTGAACCGTTGGATGACGAGCGTATCGCGCGTCATGCCGATATGCGCGGGGGCGTATTGTTCGGAAGCGTCGGGCGGTTGCTCGGGCAGCCCGGTACAGAGCCGCTGGGGGCGGCATGGGCCAGGGCCGATCTGGCGCAGCATGTTTCCGGTCAGGCGACCCGTACGCGAATCAGGGCGGCGGCTCTGTCGGACCTGGACGCGGTTCTGGCATTTAAATTGCCGAAGCCGGCTCGGGGATTGAGTGGTCTTGCCGTCCTTGCACGTGAAGGTCTGCGTCATCCGGATCGCTTGCCGGGCCACCCGATGCGCGCCGCGCGACTGGCTTGGCATGGCCTGACGGGACGTTGACCCGTTTGATTGAGTACGGCCCGTACCCCGGCGGGGGCCGGGGTTCAGTTTCTACATGGCTTGTGGCGCGCCATGCCTAGGCGAGTAAGCAAGCATATTGCGCCGTCGATAAGGCAGAGCAACTGGACCCCGGCCTTCGCCGGGGTACGCGCGAGGTCAGGGCAGACGCTGTCAGGGCAGACGCTGCCAATCCCGTTCAGCCTGAGCGAAGTCGAAGGCCAAGGGAATCCCTTGCCGCTCATCCCCAACCCAGGTTAACCATAACCTGTCGAACGGGGGGAGACGGAACCGATGTGGCGCTATCTGGCCGGTGGCTTGGGCACGCTCATACTGGTGGGGGCAGGGCTGTTCCTGTGGGGAAGCCGACCCGACACACCATCCCCGCTCCCCGCCGCAAGCGCGGCGACAGCGGCCTCTCCGCAAACCGCCGAGGACGACTCGCCCTTACCCGAAGCCTCCGCCCGCACCCGCGAGCAGAAGCGCTTCGACCGTTACGACAAGGACCGCGACGGTAAGATCACCCGCGAGGAGTATCTCGCCGCGCGGCGCAAGGCCTATGCCAAGCTGGACCGCGACGGCGACGGCAAGCTGTCGTTCGACGAATGGGCGATCAAGGCCACGACCAAGTTCGCCACCGCCGACCATGACAAGACGGGCACGATGAACGCGGCCGAGTTCGCCACCACCGCCGTCAAGCGTCGACCGGCTGTTCCGCGGGGCTGTCCGCCGGGGCAAAAGGCACAGGCTGAGGCACCGGAGGCGGCCCCGGCGGAAGAGAGTTGAGCCAGCCGGGCAGCGCCTCGCGCGCGCGGTCGGTGTACATGCGCTTGCGGTCGGCCTTCTTGGTCCGGCCGGGGATGGGCGGGAACAGGCCGAAATTGACGTTCATCGGCTGATAGGTCTCGGCCTCGGCCAGTCCGGTGATGTGGCCCAGCAGCGCGCCCAGCGCGGTTTCGACCGGCGGCGGGGCGATGGTCTTCCCCGTCAGCTCGGCAGCGGCGAACCGCCCGGCCAGCAGGCCGATCGCCGCACTCTCGATATAGCCCTCGCACCCCGTGATCTGGCCCGCGAAGCGCAGGTTCGGCCGCGACTTCAGCCGCAGCGTCGCGTCGAGCAGTTCGGGCGAACGGATGAAGGTGTTGCGATGCAGGCCACCCAGCCGCGCGAACTCGGCTTTCTCCAGCCCCGGAATGGTGCGGAAGATGCGGATCTGCTCGGCATATTTCAGCTTGGTCTGGAAACCGACGATGTTCCACAGCGTGCCCGCCGCGTTATCCTGCCGCAGCTGGACGACGGCATAGGGCCAGCGTCCGGTGCGCGGATCGTCCAGGCCGACGCCCTTCATCGGCCCGAAGCGCAGCGTCTCGACCCCGCGCTCGGCCATCACCTCGACCGGCATACAGCCGTCGAAATAGGGGGTATCCTTCTCCCACTCGCGAAACTCGGTCTTCTCACCGTCGAGCAGCGCCTGATGGAAGGCGTAATATTGCTCCTTGTCCATCGGGCAGTTGATGTAATCCTTGCCCGTGCCCTTGTTCCAGCGGCTCTGGAACCAGGCGACGTCCATGTCGATCGACTCGCGGTGGACGATGGGGGCAATGGCGTCGAAAAAGGCCAGCGCCTCCGCGCCGGTGGCCTCGCCGATCCCATCCGCCAGCGACGGCGCGGTCAGGGGGCCGGTGGCGATGATCGCAGGACCCTCGGGCAAGGCGTCGATCCGCTCGCGCACGAGCGTGATGTTGGGATGGGCCGCCAGCGCCGCCGTCACCCCGCCCGAAAAACCGTCGCGATCGACCGCCAGTGCGGACCCCGCGGGCACTGCATGGGTGTCCCCCTTGGCCATGATGATCGAGCCGAGCGCGCGCATCTCCTGATGCAGCAGACCGACCGCGTTGGAAGTCGCGTCGTCAGAGCGGAAGGAGTTGGAGCAGACCAGCTCCGCCAGGTCGCCACCATGATGGGCAGGCGTCGTGTCCGCGCCGCCGCGCATTTCGGACAGGCGCACCTTCAGCCCGGCCTCGGCCAGCTGCCACGCGGCTTCCGATCCGGCCAGCCCGCCACCGATCACATGAATGTCATAAGTCATCGGTCGGCCTTAAACCCGGACGGTCCCGGTTGGAAGGACTTGGCTTGAGGGACGCGGCTCCCCATTTCGACCTTATGACGACGATCTTCACCATCGGTTATGAAGGCGCGACCGTCGACGGCTTCCTTGCGACGCTGAAAACGGCGGGGGTCGAGCGGCTGATCGATGTCCGTGCGCTGCCTTTGTCGCGGCGGCCGGGCTTCTCCAAATCGCCGCTCGCAGCCGCGTTGAAGGAGGTCGGGATCGACTATGTCCATCTGAAGGATCTGGGCACGCCCAAACGCGGGCGCGATGCGGCGAAGAAGGGTGATGTCGGCACGCTGCGCGAGGTTTATGATGACCAGCTGGCCCTGCCCGAGGCGCAGGCCGCGGCCGCGCGGATGCTCGACCTGGCAGAAGAGAAGCCCAGCGCGCTGCTATGCTATGAGCGCGATCCCTGTCATTGCCACCGGACGCTGTTGTTGGAAGCGGTGGGGGAGGGGATGACCGTCGTCGATCTCTACGTCTGATCCGTCAGAGGACGGATGCGACGAAGGCGTCGGTGCGGTCGCGCAAGCTGCCGATATTGCTTTCCAGCGCCTGGGCCAGGGTTAGTAGCGATCCGGCATCCCGGTCGATCCGGCTCGCGTCCTGCTGCAACTGATGCACCTGCTGGCCCACGCGATGCGCGGAGGCGACCGACTGGTCGACGCTGGCGGCGATTCCGGTCGTCGCGAAGCCCTGCGCCGCCACCGCTTCGTCGATAGATTGCGAGATGGCGCCGATCGTGTCGACCGCCCGGTTGAGCTGGGCCTGTTCGGCGACGAGCGCATGGAGGTTCCCCTTCGCCTCGCCCATGTTGCGGGCGGCGTCGCGTGCCGCCTCGCGCGTCTGGCCGGCCAGCGCCTTTACCTCATGCGCGACGACGGCGAAGCCGCGCCCGGCCTCACCCGCGCGCGCCGCCTCGATCGCGGCGTTGAGAGCGAGGAGATTGGTCCGTGCCGCCACGGCTTCGATCAGCGCCAGGAGCGCATCGATCGTCGTCGCGCTGGCCGCCAGCGCATCGGCCCGCTGGTCGGTCGCCGCGATCCGGTGGCGCACGTCCTCGCGGATCGTGCGGGACCGGTCCATGTCGCGGGTAATGGCGGCAAAGGCGCTGGCAAGCCCGTGCCCGCGCGCCGCGATGTCGCTGAGCGCGGAGCCGGTATCGGCCATCGCCTCGGTCATGCGATCCGCGCCCCCCTGCGTCTCCCCGGCATAGCGGGCAAGGTCGCTGGCCATCCCGCCCATCTCGGCGGTGGCGCGCAGCAGTTCCTCCGACAGGGCGGCGATGTCGGCGGTGAAGGCCCGCGCGGCCTTGTCGATGCGCCCCGCCCGCGCCATGCGCTCCTGCGCCAGCGCCATCTGCGCATCGGCGGCCAGCCGGGCGATCCGCGCGGCGTCGAGCAGGCCGGTGAACACCCCCTTGCGGGTCAGGATCAGCGCGTCGGGCGCGCCCCAATCGGCATGAAGCGCCAGCTTTTCGGCCAGCGGCGCATCCTCCTCGCAACTGGGATGCGCACGGATATAGGCGGTCAGGCTGGCGCCGAAATCCGGATTGTGGAGCAGGGCGTGCCCGAACGGGTTGTAGAGCAACCCCTTCACGTCGCGTTCGGTAATCGCCCCCACCGGCCGCCTTTCGGTATCGAGCACGGGCAGCAGCCGCATGTCGGGGCATTGCCGGAACAGGGCGATGGCATCGATCAGCGACGCATCCGCCCCGATGGCCGGGCTTTCCGCACGTTCGGACCAGGAAGAGAAGGCGGGCGGCTTCATCACGGTACGCCATAGAACAAGACCGTAAACACGCCGTGATAGATTTATGACGTTTCGGTTACGGAACGGTATCGGTCAAACCGATAGCGGGATTATCCCGCCACCGGCAGACGGACCGTGCCGTCGTCGTCGCGCTTCAACGGTCCATAGGCGATCACCGCCGTCAGCGGCAGGTCGGCATATAGATGCGGGAAGAGTTGACCGCCCCGGCTCTCTTCCCACTTCACCGCTTCGCCCATCGCTTCCAGATCGACGGCTGCGATATGCAGGTCACTCTGTCCCGCGAAGTGCTTGTCCACCGTCTCGGTCAGCTGGCCGGCGGTGGAGAGGTGGATATAGCCATCGGCCAGATCCACCGGGGCGCCCGCAAAGACGCCCCCCTGCTCCAACACCGCCATCTGATCGGCGGTCAGCACCTTGTAGGCGGTAGCGGGATGGCTCATTCGCCATCCTCCGGTCCAGCGGCCAGATTCTCGCCGATAACCGCATCCGGCTCGGGTGCGATCTCGGGAGTGCCCTCGGCCAGGTTCATCTCGGCATCCTCCTCGGTTTCCTCGATGCGTGCGGCCGAGACGACGTGCTCGCCCGGTGCCACATTGAAGAGCCGCAGACCCGCCGAGCCGCGCCCGATGACACGAAGCGACGCCAGCGACATGCGGATCAGTTTGGCCTGATCGGTCACCAGCATCAGCTGATGCCCCTTGGACGCCGGGAAGCTGGCGACGACATCGCCGTTACGGGCGATATTGTCGATATTGGTGATGCCCTGACCACCGCGACCCGTGCGGCGATATTCATAGGCCGACGACAGCTTGCCATAGCCATTGGCGCAGACGGTCAGGATGAACTGCTCGCAATTGCGCAATTCTTCATACCGTTCGACCGACAGCTCCGGCTCGCCTTCCTTCTCGCCCTTCCAGGGGGCGAAGCGCAAGTACGCCTCACGCTCCTCCTGGGTGGTGCCGACCCGGTGCAGGACCGAGAGCGAGATAACTTCGTCCTCGCCCTTCAGCGCGATGCCGCGCACGCCGGTCGAGGTACGGCTCTGGAATTCCCGCACATCGTCCGCCGCAAAGCGGATCGCACGGCCGCAGCGGGTGGCGAGCAGCACGTCGTCCCCAGCACCGAGCAGCGCGACGCCGATCAACCGGTCCTCGCTGCCCTCCTCGAAGCGCATCGCGATCTTGCCGTTCGAGGGCACGTTGGTGAACGCATCCATCGAGTTGCGGCGCACCGCGCCCTTGGCGGTGGCGAACATGACGTGCAGGGCACCCCATTCCGCCTCGTCCTCAGGGAGAGGCAGCACGGTCGAGATGACCTCGCCCGGTGCCAGCGGCAGCAGGTTGACCATCGGCCGCCCACGCGTCGCCGGGCCGCCCTCGGGCAGGCGCCACACCTTGTAGCGATAGACCTTGCCATGGTTCGAGAAGAACAGGACCGGCGTGTGGGTGCTGGTCACGAACAGCTCGGTGACGACGTCCTCGTCCTTGGTCGCCATGCCCGAGCGGCCCTTGCCCCCGCGATTCTGCGCGCGGAAGGCGTCGAGCGGCGTGCGCTTGATATAGCCCTGCATGGTCACGGTGACGACCATGTCCTCGCGCTCGATCAGGTCCTCGTCGTCGATGCCATCGGCGGCGGCGGCGATTTCCGAGCGGCGCGGGGTCGCGAACTGGTCGCGGATCGCCACCAGCTCGCCGCGCATGACCTCGTACAGCTTCACGCGGTTGGCGAGGATCTCGAGCAGCTCGGTGATCGAGTCCGCCAGACCCTTCAGCTCGTCGCCGATTTCGTCGCGGCCGAGCGCGGTCAGGCGGTGCAGGCGCAGGTCCAGGATCGCGCGGACCTGCGTCTCCGACAGGCGATAGGTGTCGCCAAAGCCTTCATGCTCGACCGCTTCCACCAGTCGGATATATTGGGCGATCTCGGCGATCGGCCATTCGCGGGCAAGCAAGGCTTCGCGCGCGGCGACCGGCGAGGCCGAGCCACGGATGATCCGCACCACCTCGTCCAGATTCGTCACCGCGATGACGAGGCCCAGCAAGATGTGCGCCCGCTCGCGCGCCTTGGCCAGCTCGAACTTGGAGCGGCGGGTGATGACCTGCTCGCGGAACTGGACGAAGGCCTGGATGATGTCGCGCAGGTTCAGCAGCTCGGGGCGACCGCCGCGAATGGCGAGCATGTTGGCCGGGAAGCTGGTCTGGGCGGGGGTGTGCCGCCACAGCTGGTTGAGCACGACTTCCGGGGTCGCGTCCCGCTTCAGATCGATGACGATGCGAACGCCTTCGCGGTTCGATTCGTCGCGAATGTCGCTGATCCCCTCGATCCGCTTTTCCTTGGCGGCCTCGGCGATTTTTTCGACAAGGGCATTCTTGCCCTGCTGATAGGGGATTTCGGTCAGGACGATGGCCCGGCGGTCGCCGCGCATCTCCTCGATCTCGTGGCGCGAGCGCACGATGATCGAACCGCGCCCGGTCTGGTAGGCTGAGCGCGCGCCCGAGCGGCCCAGGATCAGCGCGCCCGTGGGAAAGTCGGGGGCGGGAACGATCTCGTTCAGTTCCTCGACCGTGATCGCGCCGTTTTCCATATAGGCCAGGCAGGCATTGACCACCTCGCCCAGGTTATGCGGCGGGATGTTGGTCGCCATGCCGACCGCAATGCCGCCGGCACCGTTGACCAGCAGGTTCGGGTACTGGGCGGGCAGGACCGAGGGTTCGCGCTCCGAGCCGTCATAGTTCGGCTGGAAGTCGACCGTGTCCTTGTCGAGATCGTCGAGCAGCGAATTGGCCACCTTGGCCAGGCGCGCTTCGGTGTAACGCATCGCGGCGGGCGGATCGGGGTCCATCGAGCCGAAGTTACCCTGACCGTCGATCAGCGGCACCCGCATCGACCAGTCCTGCGCCATGCGGGCCAGCGCGTCGTAGATCGCGCTGTCGCCGTGCGGGTGGTACTTACCCATCACGTCGCCGACGATACGCGCCGACTTGCGATAGGGCTTACCCGCGACGAAGCCGCTTTCGGCGGCCGAATAGAGGATACGGCGATGGACGGGCTTCAGGCCGTCACGCACGTCGGGCAGCGCACGCGCCACGATCACGCTCATCGCATAGTCGAGATAGCTCGACTTCATCTCGTCGACGATGGAGATCGTCGAAATATCGGAAGGTTCCGCGAGGGTCGTCTCGTCGGCCAAAGTCTGTTGCTTTCCGGCTTGATGGTCAGATGGGAACCAGAGGTACTAGCCGAGCGTGAGCCGCCTGACCACCCCCGCCCGCCCCATTCGCGAGCGGCCAGTCGGGAGGACCGGCGGAGACGCGGGACGGGGCGGCGGGGGCAGGCCCGACGGAATGTGCTCCCCCCCTCGGCAGCATGTTCGCGGGACTTTGGAGGCGCTGGCCGCCGACGGGAGTAAACGGCGGCCAGCCCGGTTCTTATGGGATTTCAGGCGTTTCGGCTGAATGTCTCGGATGTTACGATGTTGTAATCTGAATGATAATCAGGGCTTTGTGATCCTCCCCGGTACGGGGAGGGGGACCATGCCAAGCATGGTGGAGGGGGCGTGCCGCTGGGGGCGTCCAATGAGGAAGCCCCCCTCCGTCAGGCCTCCGGCCTGCCACCTCCCCGTACCGGGGAGGATCGTCAGGGCTGGACCTCTTTCCCCTCCCAGTCGAACAGCTTGCCGCTGTCGGGTGCCTTCAGTCCATCGATGACGTCGAGCAGCTGGACCGCCGCGCGGTCGGGGGCGAACAGGCCGCCGGGGCGGACATTGCCCTGGAACGGCCGGGACAGCGCGGTATCGACGGTGCCTGGATGCAGCGCGACGATGATCGAGCGGTCGTTGCGCCGCTTATGCTCGATCGCCAGCGTGCGGACGAACTGGTTGAGCGCCGCCTTCGACGCGCGGTAGCCATACCAGCCACCCATGCGATTGTCGGAGATCGACCCGACCCGCGCCGACAGCACGGCGAACAGCGTCTTGCCGGTGCGCGGCATCAGCGGCAGCAGATGCTTGGCGACCAGCGCGGGGCCGATTGCGTTGACCGCGAAATTGCGCGCCAGCCATTCGGGCGAAAGCTGGTCGATCGCCTTTTCCGGTCGCCGCTCGCCGTCGTGGAGCAGGCCGGTGGCGACGATCACCAGATCGGGGGCGGGGCCTTTGCCGATCCGTTCGGCGGCGGCGGCGATGCTGGCCTCGTCCTCGATATCGATATGGCCCTCGCCCTGGCTCGACCGGGCGAGGCGCGTGACGCTCACGCCTTCTTCCTCCAGCGCATCGGCCACCGCCAGGCCGATCCCGCCCGAGGCACCGACGACGATCGCCCGCTTCCACTCGCTCATCGCACGAATCTCCATTGGGTCGGCGTGCTTGCCTCGGCATCGAACGCATAACCGTCGCTATCGAACCCGCGCATCGCATCGGTTTCGGTGACGTGATGTTCGATCATCCAGCGCGCCATCGCGCCGCGCGCTTTCTTTGCGTGGAAGCTGACGAAACGGTCGCCCTCGCGGAAATCGACCGCGATGACCCGGATGGCGGCGGGCAGCTTGCCCTCGACCGCGTGCCAATATTCCTGGCTGGCGAGGTTCAGGACGGTGCCGGAACCCTCCGCCTCGACCTCCTGGGTCAGCCGCTCGGCGATGCGGTCGCCCCACCAGTCGGTCAGCTTGCCACCACCCGGCGCCCAGCGCGTGCCCATTTCCAGCCGATAGGGGCGCATCGCGTCCAGCGGGCGGAGCAGGCCGTACAGGCCTGAGAGCATCCGCAGATGACCTTGCGCGAACAGCACGGCGGGTATGTCGAGCGACTTGGCCTCCAGCCCGGTATAGACGTCGCCCGCGAAAGCGAACATCGCGGGCCGCTCCGGCGCGGTGGCGAAATCGCGGAAGCGTTCGGCGTTCAGTTGCGCCAGCGCCGGCGAAATGCGCATCAGCGAGGCGAGCTTCTCCTCGCCCAGCCCGGAGGCCGCCTTGGCCAGCGTCTGCGCCTCTTCGGCGAAATGGGGCGCGGTCGGCGCGAGGTCGGGCAGGGGGCTCTGATAGTCGAGCGTCTTGGCGGGGGAGATGACGGCGATCATGCCGTGCGCGCTAGCGTCGGGAGCGTTCGCGTTCAATCCGCGTTCAGCGGTTGTTGGATAGAGGGGGCATCCATCAATCGCTCTGCTTGAACGGGACGCGCGCTGTCCCTATCAAGCCTGCCATCGACGATCCCGGACCGACCGGCTGTATTCTTGGAGAGAATTCGCATGAAAATCCTACCGAAGCTCGCGCTGGCGGCCGCGCTCGCGACGGGCATGGGCAGCGTCGTGCTGACCGCGCCGCTGTCTGCGCAGAAGAAGAAGGAAGAAGCGGCCGGCGGTCTGAAGCTGAGCCCTGAAGCGCTGAAGGCGGCCCAGGCCGCGCAGCCGGTGCTGCAGCAGAAGAATTATGCCGCCGCCGAGCCGCTGGTCGCTGCGGTCGAAACCGCCGCCAAGACCGAAGACGACAAGTATATCGCCGCGGCGATGCGCTATGAGCTCGAATCGGGCAAGCTGTTCGCGGCCCAGCAGGCCAATCCGAACGCCCCGATCGACGAGGCGGTGCTCGCCAAGCCGCTCGATGCGCTGATCAACAGCCCGTCGACCCCGGCGGCCGACAAGCCGCGCTATGTCTATCGTCGGGGCGCGCTGGCCTTCAACGGCAAGCAGTATCCGATCGCGCTGCAATATTTCCAGCAGGCCAAGCAGCTGGGCTATAACGATCCCAACCTACCGATGCTGATCGTCAAGTCGAAGTTCGAAACGGGCGATGTCGCAGGCGGAAACGCCGAGCTGGCGTCGGTGATCGACCAGATGAACGCATCGGGCCAGAAGGCGCCGGAGGACTATTACAAGTTCGCCATCGGTCGCGCCAACAAGGCGAAGCAGGTCCCCGAGACGCTGAGCTGGATGCGCAAGTGGCTCGCAGCCTATCCGACCCCGCAGAACTGGCGTAACGCACTGGTTATCTATGGCCTGCAGCAGGGGTCGCTGGCGACGCTGGACAAGAACCAGAAGCTTGACCTCTTCCGCCTGATGCGCGCTTCCAAGTCGCTGGCCGACCAGAACGACTATATGGAATATGCGCAGTACGCGACCGACAAGGGCCTGCCCGCCGAAGCCGCGACCGTGCTGAAGGAAGGCATGGCGACCGGCAAGATCCCGGCGGGCAATGCCACGGCCAAGGCGATGCTGTCCGCCGCCGAGACCAAGAACCGCCAGGAAGGCTCGCTCGCCCCGACCGAGGCACGCGCCAAGTCGGCCGCCGACGGCAAGCTCGCCGCGCTGACCGGCGAGGCCTATTATGGTCAGGGCAACTACGCTAAGGCGGCCGAGCTGTATCGTCTGGCGCTGCAAAAGGGCGGCGTCGACGCCAATGAGGTGAACACCCGCCTCGGCATCGCACTTGCCGCCAGCGGCGACAAGCCGGGCGCCAAGGCTGCGTTCGACGCCGTCAAGGGCGCGCCGCGCGCCGATCTGGCGAGCTTCTGGAACACCTGGCTGTCGACCCAGGCGTAAGCAATGGGGACCCGCGTCGAGGACGGCGCGGGTCTTTTTTCTTGGCGAGGTGCGGGGCGTGGCCTTCGACTTCGCTCAGGCTGAGCGGCGGTTGCTGTTTATCGGCGCAACACCCCACATCCGTTCAGCCTGAGCGAAGTCGAAGGCCACGCCCAAGCGCCAACAAAAAAGGCCGGTCCTCCCGAACGGAGAACCGGCCTTTTTATTGCCTCCAAAACCGGATCAGTCGGCTTCGATCGGAATTCCCGAAACCTGCTTGGCCGTCCGGATGGTCAGCGACGTCTTGACGCTGGCGACGTTCGGCGCAGGGGTCAGATGGCCGGTCAGGATTTCCTGGAAGCTCTTCAGGTCCGAGGCGACGATCTTCAGGATGAAGTCGATCTCGCCGTTGAGCATATGGCATTCGCGCACTTCGGGGATGCCCGCGACATGCGCCTCGAACGCGGCGAGGTCATGCTCGGCCTGGCTGCGCAGCGATACCATCGCGAAGACGGTGATCGGAAAGCCCAGGCGCGCGGCGTCGAGGTCGGCATGATAGCCGCGAATGGCCCCGGCCTCCTCCAGCGCGCGGACGCGGCGCAGGCAGGGCGGGGCGGTCAGTCCGACGCGTTCGGCCAGCTCCACATTGGTCATACGGCCATCGGCCTGCAACAGCGCCAGGATCTGCCGATCGATGCGATCGAGCGCCATTACACGATACTCCACATAAACTGCCGAATCCCTATGCTCTTTGACGGCGTACTATAAGAAAATTACGCACTACCGTAATTCTCGGGCATTGCAACGCCACCAATAAGGATATTTGCAGGTTACCAGTTGGAAGGATAAGGATGTTAAGACAGGGGCGTTAGGGCCAATCGGCCATGCGTGAAGGGAGCTCAGTGCGGTTCGACGATAGTCTGGCGACGATTTTATCGGCCGACACTGCGACGCCTTTCGGCGCGCAGACTGCCTGGCGGCAGCTGATCGACCTGATGAGCCGTGGGCGCGTGCCCGCCGATCCGCCGATGCTGGAGCGGCTCACCGAATTGCGGCACAGGGTGGCCGAAGGGGTGCGCATCGCCAGCGCGCGTATGTTGAGTACCGGTCGCCCGCCCATCGCGCTGGTGGCATTCTTCGCCCAGGACACGCTACCTGTCGCCGCGACCGTGCTGCGCAGCGCGCAACTGGCGGATGAGGACTGGCTGGCCATCCTCCCCGCATTGAACCCGCGAACCCGCTCGGTCCTGCGGCACCGTCGTGATCTGTCCGATAGGGTGATTCGCGGGCTGGAGAGTTTCGGCCCGGTCGATTTCGTCCTGCCGCACCTCGCCGGCGCGGCCGAGCCAGCGTCGCACGTCGCCGCGGTGCCGCTCGAAACCGTGTCCGAACCGCTGGTCGAGCCGGTCCGCGCCGCACCCTTAGGGGAAGAGCCTGTGATGGTTCCGCAGCCCGTCGAAGAACCCGACGCCGCGCCGGTGTCGATCCTGCTCGACCCGCTGCCAACCCAGGCGGCAACGCCGTTCGTCGCGCTGGGCCAGGTTGCACGCAGCTTGCCCTTCATGGCCGAGGCGATGCGCCACGCCGCGCCGCCAGCCGCGCCGCCACGTTACGAGATCGCGGATCTCGTGGCGCGTATCGACGCCTTCAACCAGCGGCGCGAGGAAGTGACCGGCGCGACGCAGAATGATGCCGGACCAGCCCATTTCGATTTCGAGACCGACGCCAACGGCCTGATCCTGGGCGTCGAGGGCGTCACGCGTGGGCCGCTGGTCGGCGTCAGCATCGCCGAGACCGCGATGCAGGGCTTGGCGCAGTTCGACGGCGTGGCGATGGGCGCATTTCGCCGCCGCTCCGGTTTTCGCGACGCGCGGCTGGAAATCGGTGGCAGTTCGGCGGCGGCAGGATCGTGGCGGGTCTCCGCCATGCCCTTTTTCGACCCCGCGTCGGGGCGTTATGCGGGCTATCGCGGCAGCGGACGTCGCCCGCGCCGGGACGAGATGGCCAATGTGGTCGAGGCAGCGCCCGAGACGTCCTCTTCCGATTCGCTGCGCCAGCTGGTCCATGAGCTCCGCACGCCCGCCAATGCGGTCGCGGGCTTTGCCGAACTGATCGAAAGCGAATTGCTGGGGCCGGTGGCGCCCGTCTATCGCGATCGTGCCAGCGCGATCCGCGCCATGGCTGCCGATCTGCTGGCCTCGGTGGAGGATCTCGACACCGCCGCGCGGATCGAGGGGCATGTGCTGGAGCTGCGACCGACCATCGTTCCGCTCGCGCCGCTGATCCAGCGGGTGCTGGCCGAACTGGGTCCACTGGCTCAGTTGCGCCGTGCCGAAATCCGTTTCGATCCGGCGTCCGCGAACCTGTCGGCACTGGCCGATGATCGGGCGTGTGAGCGTCTGTTGACCCGTCTGTTCTCGGTGCTCCTGTCCAATTGCGTTGTGGGAGAGCGTCTGTCGGCCAGCCTGTCGGTCGACCAGGATATGGCGGCGCTGCGGATCGATCGCCCGCTCGCGCTGACCGTCGAGGCGGATGCCGCGCTGCTCAGCGAGGCGGGGGACGAGGAACAGCGCGACGGCGCGCCCCTGCTGGGCACGGGCTTCTCGCTGCGCCTGATCGACAAGCTGGGGGCCGAGATGGGGGGCGGCCTGACCATCGGTCTGCACCGGGTCGTACTGGCGCTGCCCATCGGTGGCGACCAGCGCGCAGGGCAGGCGTCGAACGCCTGATCATGCCCAGCGCCGCTCGCCCCCGGCGCCACGAGGCCGCCTCCGCTGCCGAGCGGATCGTCTGGCCCGAAGCCTTTGGGCGGCGGTTCCTGGTGACGGTCGATGTCGAGGAGGAGTTTGACTGGACCGCGCCGCTCGATCCGCGCCATCGTTCGACCAAGGCGATGCGGGCTTTCGGTCCGGCCCATCGCCGCTTTGCCGAGGCCGGTGTCGGCCTGGCCTGCATGGTGGACTATCCGGTCGCGGTGGACCCCGCCGCCGTGGACATATTGTCCGAATGCCTGGCCGATGGCCGCTCCGAGATCGGGGCGCAACTCCATGGCTGGGTGACGCCGCCCTATCATGAGGTCGTCGATCCCTTCACCAGCCATGCGGGCAATCTGCCGCTCGAATGGGAAGCCGCCAAGCTCGACACGCTGACGGACACGCTTGCCCAGGCCTTTGGCGCGCGGCCGCGCTTCTTCCGGTCGGGCCGTTATGGCCTGGGTCCCGCCTCGCTGGCGTTACTGGCTTCCCGGGGCTATCGGATCGACAGTTCCATGCGGGCCTGCCATGATTACGAGCCAGGCGGCGGCATGGATTTCAGCGCGATCGACGCGCATGGCTTTCGCCGCGAGGGGATGGTCGAACTGCCCTTGACCAGTGTCTATACCGGGTTGCTCCGGCGGGGCGGGGCGGGGCTGTATCGCCGGGCAGGACGCTGGCCGCGCGGGCACGGTATCCTCGCCCGGGCCGGGCTGCTGAACCGGATTCCGCTGACGCCCGAGGGCGTGGGCATCACCGACGCACTGGCGGGGATCGACCGGGCGCTGGACGATGATGTGCGGCTGCTGACCTTCTCCTTCCACTCGCCGACGCTGGAGCCGGGGCATACGCCCTATGTCCGCGATGCGCGCGACCGGGCGATGTTCGATCGGTGGTGGGATCAGGCCTTTGAGCGGCTGGCCAAACATGGTGTGACCGCGACGACCATCGACGAGATTCTGGCCGTCACCGGATGACCGGGCTGCCGGGTACGGGCAGCCCGGTCGCCGCTATCAGCGCTTCATCGCCTCGATCAGCTTCTTGACGTCCTGGCTGCGGCCGCGCGGCAGGATCAGGATATCGTCACCGCTGGCCACGACGATCAGGTCCTGAACATCGACCGCGGCCACCCGGACGCGGTCGGTGCGGATCAGGCAGTTCTTGGTATCGATCGCCAGCACTTCGCCGCGATGCGCGTTGCCGAAGCCGTCCAGCTCGCTGATCGAATGCAGCGCGTCCCAGCTGCCGACATCGTTCCAGCCCATGGCGACGGGTACGACCGCGACGCGGTCCGCGCGCTCCATCACGGCATAGTCGATCGAGTCCGACGGGCAGGCGGCGAAATCGGCCTCGTTCGGGCAGATACGCTTGCCGTCATGGCTGGCGGCACGCATCGCCTTTTCGGCGGCGACCAGCATTTCGGGGGCGTGCTGGCCCAGTTCCTCGAGGAACCGGTCGGCGCGGAAGAGGAAGATGCCGCCGTTCCAGGCATAGTCTCCCCGCGCCAGCATAGCCTCTGCGCGTTCCAGCCGGGGCTTTTCGACGAAGCGCGCGACCTGATGCACGCCCGGCGCGATCTCGCGGCCCACCTGAATCCAGCCATAGCCGGTCTCGGGCTTGTCGGCCGCGATGCCGAAGGTGGCGAGCCAGCCCTGCGACACCATCGGCAGCGCGGAGCGGATGGCGGCGTGGAAGGCGTCGAGATCGGCGATGACGTGATCCGACGGCATGACCAGCAGCACGTCCTCGGGCTTGGCGGCCAGGGCGGCCAGCGCGATCGCGGGGGCGGTGTTGCGCGCCACCGGCTCAAGGATGAGCGCCTGGAGCGGCGTGCCCGCTTCGGTCAACTGCGCCTCGACGATGTCGGCGTGGCGCTGTCCGGCAACGACGATGGGCGCGGCGAAGTCGTTGGAAATGGTCCGTTGCGCGGTAAGCTGCAACATCGTCTCGTCGGAGGTCAGCGGCAGCAGCTGCTTGGGCATTTCCGGTTTCGACATCGGCCACAGACGTGTGCCGGATCCACCGGAAAGAATGACCGGCACGATCGGATTATGCATGAATCCCCCTCAGGATTGTCCGCGCCAGACGGGAATGACATGGCGGCGGGATCGGTTGTAACGCCTGCATAACGCATATCTTCACGGTTCGTTTGTCATTATTTGCAAAAATATGGAAAATCGCTCCAATGACGGGGCTCAGGGTGTGCGTCGGGGAAGCCGGTCCATTAGATGATCCGTCTGTTCAAACATTATGTCCCCCATGCGGCGCTGCTGCTTGGCCTGGCCGACTTCCTGCTGCTGATGGTCGCGGCGGAGCTGGGCTGGGTCCTGCGCGCGCATCAGATCGACTATCCTGTCGGCAGCTTTGCCGAACGGCTGCCGCAGGTGCTCAGCTTCGCGATCCCGCTTCAGATTTCGCTGCTGGCGGTCGGGGCTTATACGGCGGCGTCCTTCCTGTCGCTCCGGTTCGCGGCAGCGCGATTGATGGTGGCGATCTCGCTGGGCGTGATCTTCCTGTCGCTGATCTTCTTCTTCTTTCCCAGTGTCAGCTACTGGCGATCCAGCCTGTTCTTTTCCATGGTTTTCGCATCGGTGCTTCTGGTCGTGGTGCGTGGGCTGCTCGGGCGATATCTTGGGGGGGATCGGTTCAAGCGGCGGGTGGTCCTGATCGGTGCGGGCGCGCGGGCGGCGCAAATCGCTGCGCTGGCGGAACGGCCGGGCTCCAACTTCGTGATCGCAGGCGCGATCGCGATGCGCCCGGAGGAGAATGCGGTCCCGCGCGCCGTGCCGCGTTCCGCCATCCCGAGCCTGTCGGCCTTCGTGCTCGAGCGTGAAGCGGGCGAGGTGGTGCTGGCGCTTCAGGAACGACGCGGCTCGCTGCCCTATCAGGACTTGCTGCGCGTTCGTACGACGGGTGTCCATGTATCGGAGATATCGACCTTTCTGGAGCAGCAGACGGGGCGTATCGATCTCGCCTCGGTCAGCCACAGCTGGTTGATCTTTTCCGATGGCTTCGCGTCGGGCCGCATGTGGTCGTCTATGGCCAAGCGCGCCTTCGACATTTCGGTCAGCCTGATCCTGCTGGTCTTCGCGGTGCCGGTAATCCTGGTCACGGCCATCCTGATCCGGCTGGAATCGCGCGGACCAGCTTTCTATCGGCAACGGCGCGTCGGCCTGTTCAACCAGCCCTTCGATATCCCGAAACTGCGTTCGATGCGGCAGGATGCCGAACTGGCCGGGCAGGCGGTCTGGGCGGAGAAGGACGATCCGCGCATCACCCGTGTCGGGCGTTTCATCCGCAAGGTGCGGATCGACGAACTGCCCCAGATCTGGTCGGTGCTGATGGGCGAGATGAGCTTCGTCGGCCCGCGCCCGGAGCGTCCGCAATTCGTCGAGCAACTGGAGCAGCAAATTCCCTTCTATGCCGAGCGTCATATGGTGAAGCCGGGAATCACCGGCTGGGCACAGCTCAACTATCCTTACGGCGCCTCGATCGACGATGCGCGGCACAAGCTGGAATATGACCTGTATTACGCCAAGAACTACTCCCCCTTCCTCGACGCCCTGATCCTGCTTCAGACGTTGCGGGTGATCCTCTGGCCCTCGGGCGCGCGCTGATCGTGAGCGAGGACAGGAGGGCGATATCAAGGGGACGCGACCGGCGGCGGTCGCATCCCTATCCGATGATGCGGCGCAAGCGGCGCATCTGGCGGCGGCGCTCGGTCCAGCGGCGTCTCCGCATCCTGGCCGTGCTGGGCGTCATCGGGATGGCCGTGGCGGGGCTGCTGGCCCTTGTCTACACCAGCAAGCCGCCGGTCGATCCGGCCCAGGCGCTGCGGCGCGCCACGGCGGCGCTGGAAGCGGGCAATTATCATGCGGCGCATGACCAGGCCCGGCAGGCAGCCGAGGCGGCTCCCCGCTCGCAGGCGGCGCAGATGATGCTGGCACGGACCAGTTTGTTGCTGGGCAAGGGCGTGACGGCGGACGCCGCTCTCGACCGGGCGCTGAAGGACGGCGTGCCGCGGGACCAGACGCTGGCGGCGCGGGCCGAGGCGCGGTTTCTCCAGGGCGATCTGGCAGGCGCGCAGGATGCGGTCGACCATATGCCTGTCGAGCGCGACGCGGCGATGGCGCGGATCGCGGCGCAGGTGGCGGCGCAAGAGGATGACGGCGTTCCCCTGCGACAGGCGCTGCAAGGCCTTGTCGCCCTCTATCCCGATGACGCACGCATCTGGACCGATCTGGGGCGCAGCCGCTTCGGTGCGGGGGATATGGACGGAGCGTCGCAGGCGGCGGCACGAGCGGCGGCCCTGGCTCCTGCGGATCCCGATGCACTGACGCTGCAGGGCGAGGTGCTGCGCGCCCGCTACGGGCTGGCGGCGGGCCTGCCCTGGTTTCGGGCGGCATTGGCGCGCGATGCCTATCATCTGCGAGCGCTGATCCAATATGCCGCGACGCTGGGTGACTTGGGGCGGGCCAGCGAGGCGCTGGCGGCGACCCGCTCTGCGCTGGTATCGCAGCCCGGCAATCCCGACGCCTTCTACCTTCAGGCCGTGATCGCCGCGCGGGCGGGGCGTTATGCACTGGCGCAGCAATTGCTCCAGCTTACCGGCGGTGCGTTGCGGATGCGTCCCGCCGCGGCGATGCTGGAGGGCGCGATCGCCTATGCGCAGGGGCGGCCGCAGCGCGCGGCGCGCGCCTGGACGCGGTTGGTGACGATGCAGCCGATGAACGTGGCCGCCCGCGAGCTGCTGGCGGCGGCGCAGCTCGGTGTGGGGGACCGGCCCGCCGCGCTGGCGACGCTGCGCCCGATCCTGACGCGGGTCGATGCGGATGGATATGCGCTGCGGCTCGGCATGATAGCCGATCCCGAGAACGCGTTGACGCTGACCGATCGAACGGCGGCGGGGCAGCGGGGCGACGCCGCGATCTTCCGCCCCGACCGCACCGTCGACGACCTGAAGATGGCGGCGGCCGAGTCCCCGACGGACCCGACCTATGCGCTCGGCCTGATCCGGGGGCTGGCGAGCCAGGGCGATCATGCTGGGGCGATCCAAGTCGCCCAGTCCTTGGTCCGCGCAAGCCCGGGTGCTCCGGCGGCGCAGCTGGCCTATGGCGATGCGCTGGCCACCGCCGGGCAACATGCCGCCGCGCTGGGTCCTTATGCCAGGGCGGCGGACCTGACCTTTGACGCGCCGACCATGTTGCGGTTGATCGACGGTTATCAGCGGACCGGACATGCCCGTGACGCGGCGGTGAGCCTGGGCCTGTATCTCTCGCAAAATCCGCAGAGCATCCCCGCCCGCCGCCTGCTCGCCGAGTGGCAGATGACCGCCGGGCGCTGGGACGATGCGATCGAGACGCTGGAGGGGCTGCGTACCCAGCTCGGTCTGCGCGACGTGGCGCTGCTCCACGATCTGGCCATCGCCTATGCCGAGGCGGGGGATGGGGTGGTCGCGCGGCGCTATGCAGCGGCGGCCTATCGACTGGCGCCGATGAATGCGGGCGTGGCCGATGCCTATGGCCGAGCGCTGGCCGTGGCGGGTGAGCGCGAGGGCGCGCGGCAGCTGTTCGACAAGGCGCTAACCCTCGCACCGGGTGACCCCACGATCCTGGCACACCGCGCCCAACTCTGACGTGGCGCGCTTGGCAGGAGGGGAGTGGTGCCGTACCAGCGGCGCCATGACCGACCTAGCCACCCCCGTCCTGGAACGTATCGCCGCCGCCCTCGAACGGCTGGCGCCGCCGCTGGCGCCGTCCGCCGATCCGCTGGCGCATCCGGCCTATATCTGGCGGGGCGGGGCGCTGCACGCCGCGCGCGGTTTCGCACCGGTGCCGCTCGACCTGTTGCAGGGGCTTCACCAGCAGCGTGAGGCTCTGCTCGCCAATTTGACGCGTCTGGCGGACGGACATGCCGCGCAGGACGTGTTGCTTTGGGGCGCGCGCGGCACCGGCAAGTCGGCGCTGGTCAAGGCGGGCGTCGCCGCCGTTCAGGCGGATCGTCCGGGGCGGCTGGCCCTGGTGTCGGTGGACACGCTCGATAGCCTGCCCGAACTGTTCGCGATGCTGGAGAGCGTCGACCGGGCCTTTGCCGTCTTCATCGACGATCTGGGCTTTGAGGAAGCAGGTGAGGCGCGCAAGTTGCGTTCGTTGCTCGATGGCGGGGCGGAGGCGCGGCCGGCGCATGTCCGTCTGCTCGTTACCGCCAACCGCCGCCATCTGCTGCCCCGTGATCTCAGCGAGCAGGACAGCGCGATCAACCCGCGCGATGTGGTGGACGACCAACTGGCCCTCGCCGACCGTTTCGGATTGAGCCTGGGTTTCCACATGCTCGATCAGGACGGATATCTGGCGATCGTGCGCGCCTATGCGACACGCCATGACCTGCCGTTCGACGGCCATGAGGCGGTCAACTGGGCAACCCGCCGCGGTAGCCGTTCGGGACGCGTGGCATGGCAATATATCGTCGATATGGCGGGACGACTGGGGCGAAATCTGTAATAAATCGGGCGACGGATAAAAAACCTCTTGCACCCATCCGAGCCGCTGGCTATTGGCGCGCCTCCAGCACGGATCGGCCTTCCCGAAAGGCTCTGAAAACCGATCCGTACTCTCTAGTCGGGGAGTAGCTCAGCCTGGTAGAGCACTGCCTTCGGGAGGCAGGGGCCGGAGGTTCGAATCCTCTCTCCCCGACCATTTCCATAAAATCCTTGTGAAAACGTCCTAACATCCCCCAGGGGAGCATCTGTACTTCAGGATGATCCTCTCGCTGTACACGGACGTGCATGCGATGGATCATCACGATCTTGCCCGACGCGGGCACCCATTCCGGTATCGTCGAAAAATCGCCCTTTATGGCACGACGAATCCGATCGCCCCGCCATGGGGCACGGTACGTCTTTTCCATGCGTGCAATATCTCTGGGCGCCTCGGCGCCGCTTTGGAGGCGTTGCGATGGGCGCACCGAGCCTGTGGCAGCCTCTATGCGACGCTCTGGCGGCACCGCGCGAACCGCAGTCCAGATATCTGCTGGGTGCAGGGGATCAGCGGCGTTTAGCCCGTGGCGGATCGTCAGGGAAAAGCGTCGAGACGTGCCCCCGTTTGTTCATTCATCCGGAAATGGAAGCCGCGCCGTAGAATGGGCGGACGGAATGAAGCGGAAGCAGGTTCCGTAAGAGTAGATCATCGGCATTCCGAAGGAGGCCGGGGCACGGCAGGCGATCTATGGAAAAACGAAACTGCACGTTCGACGGTGTCGATATATTTGCGATTATTGCGAATGCCATGCTGGCTTGGTGATACCTGTATCCGTGTTGACGCCAGTCCATCATTTTTGAAACCGGCCTATGCGGATACCGCCTTGACCACTCGGCTCGCGACGGCGGTCAGTGCACACCACGGCTGACCGCCACGGCCATCGGAGATCGCCTGATGGATCGATCGCCTTTGAGTGAGCGAGGCCGAGATGAGGAACAGGAGCCGGGTCATCGGGCCTTGCTGACGCTGGCACCGGTGGCCAGTTCCTCGGCATCCTGCGCGATCGTCAAAACATGGTGTATGGCGGCCTCCTCAAGGACGGCCCTGCACTGTCAGCCGTGTTTCGCATGTGCCGTTTCCAGTGGAACGAGGTCTATCGCGCCGTCCCGCGCCTGGTGACGGAGTCGTCGCATATGCGCGCCGTCCGTCGCCGGAACGATACTGCGATGGGCAAGAGTCACGCGGGGTCACGGTTTTGACCAAGATATCATGGCCCATGGACCAACATTGTAATTAATATTACGCAATAATATACGTTATCGCCGTAGTAAAAATCAACAATTGACGGGAGTGGAAACTAAAGCGTAAATTGATTTCAGGCGATTGTCGAAAAAATCGTAGAATCATAAAGTTTGAATAGTTCGAGCGCCTGAAAAGCGATTGGAGGCGGCCTGTGCATCGCTTTCTTTTGAGAGAAAACATAGCGTTATTTCGTGCGCGTCTTGCCGAAAGCCGCGACCCGTCGGGACGGGCCAATCTGATGCGCCGCATCATCGAAGCCGAGGCGGAGCTTGGGGAAATCGAGGCGCAGTCGGCGGCGGCATCCTATCGCGATCAGTCTACTTTGATCATCGCCGCGCAAAATGGCCTGCACGATGCATTGGTGCGGCATGGTGCGCAATTCGGGACGATCCGTCTGTTCAATCTTCAAAGAGACAGTCTCGATCTGCTGGCACAGGTCAATCTGCCACTGCTTTACCTCGTTCACTTCGCAATCATCACGAAAAACAACGGGTCCGCCGATGGGCGTTGTATCCAACGGCAAGCCCCCGTGACGATTGATGACGTCGAACAGGATGGAAATTATGGCGCCCACCTGCTGGTTGCGCGCTTCACGGGATATCGATCGGTCGAGTCCGTGCCGATCAACGGGGGGGATGGCCATCTCCTGGGCACCATGTCGCTTCTGTACCGTTCCCTGCGCGGCTTCGCCCAGGTCGATGCGCCGCCACTCGCCGAACAGGCCCAGTCACTCGGCCCCATGATCGAGACCCTGCTGCCGGATCGGGTCCGGTGACGGAGACCGTGTCAGGGCGGACATGATCCTACCGTCCTTCACGCCGATCTCCACGTCGGACGTCGCCGCGATCCCCGGATCGTGGGTGAAGCACATAACGGCGCAGCCCTGTTGACCGGTGAGCATGGTGAACGTCCCCACGACCCTCGCGGTATTGCGCTGTCCGGATTGCCCGTCGGTTCGTAGCCCGCCAGCTCCCGCCTGCGCGAGCAGGGCTTCTGCCCGGTCGCGGCTCTGGACGCGATCGACCACGCCGGGTTGCCGCCACGACTCGCGCCGTCACCACGCGGCCGGGCCATGCTTTGGAGGGCAGCCATGCGCGCTGGCCCACATGGACAGGGGGGAATGTCGCGTTCATCCACCTTGGCGGGGATCCCGTTCCGGTCAGTATGTCCGATCTGCGCCAGGACATGGGTGTAGACCGCCATCACGCCAGGCTGGATGGCGTGCTTGACGACGATGCCGTCGATGCGTCGCTAGGCCAGGGTGGCGATCGCGATCAGCCAGATGATGCTGCCTGTCGTCCCATCGCGTGGACCAGCATGCGTGCCCCAGCCGCGATATGCCAGCCAGCCGCGATGCGAACATCGGCCCTGCGGGAGGCGGTGGAGCATCCGGGACAATACGGACGGCGGATTGATGTCGGGCTCGCTATCACGCTGCTTGTCGAATGAACGGAGAGGTGGTCATGGCGAACACCGTAACGCGAACGGGCACAGCGCAGGCTGCGATCAACTTTGAGGCCAGGAACTGGTATATCGGGGTTGGCGGGGTCGCGATGGTCAGCGGAGTCGTCGCCCTGATCGACTTGTTCATCACGACGATCCAGGCCCGCTACATCGTCGGCGCCGTCGTCGCGGCCGGTGGCACGCTGATGCTGTTCTACGCCATAGGAATCCGTTCCCGGCTCTGGACGGCAACCTTCTTCCTGGGTGCTGTCGCCTATCTCGTCGTGTCGTTCGGCCTGTTGCACGACCTTCTGTTCAACAAGAGGGTCCTGATGATGTGGTCGATGGGGCTTTTGCTGATGTCCGGGGGCCTGCGCTGCGCCTTCGCGGCCTATCACGCCATGCCGGGGCGTCAGGCCATGCTGCTGTCAGGCGTCATCAGCCTGGCGGCGGCGGGCTGCATCGCCCTGACCTGGCCCAGCATCGGTTTCTGGACGCTGGGTCTGATCCTGGCGACCAATCTCGGTTTCGAGGGCATGGGCCTGATGCTGCTGGGCTTCGCGCTGGATGCCCGGTCCGCGCGATAAGGCGGCCGTTCGCGGGCCGCGCCGGGGCCTTTCCGCCATCGCAGTCCAAGGAGAGAATGTCATGTTCGACGAGACGATCACGCGTCTCCGCGCCGATGGGATGCGGACGACGCGGTACGAAAACTTCATCGGCGGGCGCTGGGTCGAGCCGGTGGACGGCGGATATTTCACCGACCACAGCCCCATCAACGGGCGTCCGATCGTGCAATTCGCCGAGTCGACCGCGCGCGATGTCGAACTGGCGGTGGACGCGGCGTGGCGCGCTCGTGGGGCATGGGGCGATCGTTCCCCCGCCGAGCGGGCTACGTTGCTGTTGCGCATAGCCGATCGGATCGAGGCCCATCTCGAAAGCCTGGCGCTGGCGGAGACGATCGACAACGGCAAGCCGATCCGTGAGACGCGCAGCGCCGACCTGCCGCTCGCGATCGACCATTTCCGCTATTTCGCCGGGTGCATCCGCGCCGAGGAAGGTGCGGTTTCGGTCATCGATTCCGATACCGTCGCCTATCACTTCAACGAGCCGCTGGGCGTGGTCGGTCAGATCATACCCTGGAACTTTCCGCTGTTGATGGCGGCGTGGAAGATCGCGCCCGCTTTGGCCGCCGGGAATTGCGTGGTCATCAAACCGGCCGAGCAGACGTCCCTGACGCTGATGATGGTGGCCGACCTGATCGCCGACATCCTGCCGCCGGGCGTCCTCAATATCGTCACGGGGGCGGGCCATGTCGTCGGCCGCGCGATCGCCGAGAATCCGCGCGTCGCCAAGATCGCCTTCACCGGATCGACCGATACCGGCCGCACCATCATGCACTATGCCGCCGAACATGTGATACCCCAGACGATGGAGCTTGGCGGAAAGTCGCCGAACATCTTCATGGCCGACGTCATGGACCGCGACGACGACTTCCTTGCCCGCGCGATCGAGGGTTTTGCGATGTTCGCCTTCAACAAGGGCGAGGTATGCACCTGTCCCAGCCGGGTCCTGATCCAGGACAGTATCTTCGAGCCGTTTCTGCAAAAGGCGCTTTCCCAGGTCGATCGCCTGCGGGTGGGCGATCCGCTCTTGCCCACCACGCAAATGGGGCCGCAGGCCTCGTCCGGTCAGCTCGCCAAGGTGCTCGACTATATCGATATCGGCCGGCGCGAAGGGGCGGAGTGCCGGATCGGTGGCGAGCGTCTGCGCCCGGGGGGCGAACTGGACGATGGCTATTTCGTCCAGCCCACGGTCTTTGTCGGCGACAATGCCATGCGCGTGTTCCAGGAGGAGATATTCGGCCCGGTCCTGTCCGTCACCCGCTTCAAGGATCGCGACGACGCCATCCGCATCGCCAACGACACGCGCTACGGACTGGGGGCCGGGGTGTGGACGCGCCATGGCAACGACGCCTATCGGCTAGGTCGCGGCATCCAGGCCGGAAGGGTCTGGACCAACTGTTACCATGTCTATCCGGCCCATGCGGCGTTCGGCGGTTACAAGGACTCCGGCTTTGGTCGTGAGAACCATCGGATGATGCTATCTCATTATCAACAAGTGAAAAATCTTCTCGTCAGCTATGACGAGCGACCGCTTGGCCTGTTCTGAGGGCCGTGTCCTGATGATCTTGTCTGTCATGGGGTGCCGGACGGGCTCTGGCCGCCTGCGCACATGGGCTTGTGTAAGATACGTATTTGCATCGGATAGTGCGAGACTGTAAAATAGCAATCCGCAAATTATGAATGTCATGATTCTATATTATGAGTTATATTGAAAATACTGACAGTATTTAGATAGCGGATGTTTTCATGCTGGATTGAAAGTTGCTTGCCGCGATTGGCCTTGCGTTGGCCGGTGTCGCCGGTTCGGCCTATGCCACCATGCCGGTCGGCGTACCCGACGCGACCGTGGCGGCTGGCTTCTCGGTCACGCTGTTGTCGAAGTGCTCCATCTCTTCCTGGCGGGACCGGCTTGATCCTCCCCCCCTGGGCGCGGTCCCGCCCTTTTTTGGGGTTCGCTATCAAGGGATGACCCGGGCTCGTGTCCGTGATGGTCGGACCAAATAGCTTGCGTCTTCACCGTTACGGCGACGCTGGCGGATCGGTCGTCGCCAGAGGCTATCTGCGTCATGGCTTTGCCGGGAGCGGTCCGGCGCTTGGCGCGCTGATGCCGGAAAGCGTGCCGCGTGCGCAGGTCAGTCTGGCACGCGTGACCTATTCGGACAGGGTGACGATCGATATCTCACCCCGATCGCAACGGAGAAGGCGACACAGGGGACAGGGCAGGGCGCTTGCACCCCTCCGCCATCGCCAGATAGGCGAGCACCAGCCCGCTCACGCAGGCCCAGACCGGCAGCGGCAAAGGCCCGAACCCCAGCCCGGCGGCCAGCGGCGACAGCGGCAGCGCGACGGCGAGCGCCAGGCCGCCCAGCAGCAATCCCGCCATGACCGGATCGGGGCGACTGCGCCAGAAGGGACCGCGCGTGCGGATGACGAAGACGACCAGGATCTGCGTCGCCATGGATTCAATGAACCATCCGGTGCGAAAGGCGGCCGGATCGAGGTGGAACAGGTGGCGCATCGCTGCAAAGGTCAGGAGATCGAAAACCGACGATAACGGCGCCATGATCGCGGTGAAGCGGATCAGCGCGTGCATGTCCCAGCCTTGCGGCTGGCCGACATCGGCGGCATCGGTGCGGTCGAACGGCAACCCGGCCTGCGACAGGTCGTAGATCAGGTTGTTGAGCAGCACCTGAACCGGGGTCAGCGGCAGGAAGGGCAGCCACAGCGACGCCAGCGCCATCGTCACCATGTTGCCGACATTGGAGCTGGTCCCCATGCGGATATATTTCATGATATTGGCATAGGTCCGCCGGCCCTCCGCCACGCCCGCCGCGACCACCTCCAGATCGGGGGCCAGCAGGATCATGTCCGCGGCCTCGCGCGCAATGTCGGTCGCGCCGTCCACCGACAGGCCGACATCGGCGGCGCGGATCGCGGGGGCGTCGTTGATGCCGTCGCCCAGAAAGCCGACCGTATGGCCCCGCGCGATCAAAGCGCGGACGATCCGCGTCTTCTGGTCGGGCGAGACCCGCGCATACAGGTCGACCGTCCCGACCCGCGCCGCCAGCGCGGCATCGCTCAGCCCGGCGATCTCGTCCCCGCTCAGCAGCTCGGTGGCTTGAAGCCCCAGGGCCGCGACGACATGGCGCACGACCGCGGGGCTGTCGCCGGAGACGACCTTCACCCGCACCCCGGCCATGCCCAGATCGGCGATCGCGCGGCTCGCGCTGATCTTGGGCGGATCGGCGAAGGCGCAATAGCCGACCAGCGTGAACCCCGCCTCGTCGACGATCTCGTCCTGTCCGTCCGCGGCCTTGACGGCGATGGCCAGCAGCCTCAGCCCCGCTGCGTATCGCTTGGCCTCCAGCCGGGCCAGCCGCCCGCGCGCCGCATCGTCCAGCGGGAGGACCGCGCCGCCCTCCTCGAACGCGATGCATTGGGCCAGGACGCTTTCCGGCGCACCCTTTACGATTTCGCAGCGCCGGCCATCCCGCTCGGCCAGCACCGACACCCGGCGCCGCTCGAAATCGAAGGGGCGCTCGTCGATGCGGGTCCAGCCGGTGATCGGCCCGCCGCCGTCCAGCAGTGCGGCGTCGAGCGGGCTCTTCAAGCCCGTCTCGAACGCCGCGTTGACCACCGCCAGTTCGCGCACGCGCCCTGCGTCGACGCCGTCGATCGCCGGATGGGCGACCAGCGCGATCTTGGCCTCGGTCAGCGTGCCGGTCTTGTCGGTGCACAGCACGTCCATCGTGCCCAGGTCATGGATCGCCGACAGCCGCTTCACGATGACCCGGCTGGCCGCCATCCGTTCGGCACCCCGGGCCAGCGAAATGGTCATGATCATCGGCAGCAGCTCGGGCGTGAGCCCCACCGCCAGCGCCAGCGCGAAGAGGAAGGATTCCAGCGGCGGTCGGCCAAGCGCCAGATGCGTCGCCAGCACGAAGAGGACGAGGAACATCGTGACCCGCACGATCACCAGGCCGAACCGCCGCACCCCGCGCTCGAAGGCGGTCGCGGGCGTCACATCCTGCAAGGCGGTGGCGATGCCGCCGAACCGCGTCGCCCCGCCCGTCGCGACGACCAGCATGTCGCCGGTTCCCGACAGGACGGAACTGCCCTGGAACAGGGCATTGGTCGCGTCCGCCATCGCGGCGGAGTCGACGCGACCGGCGGACTTCTCCACCGGGAAGGACTCACCGGTGATGGCGGCCTGGTTGACCTGAAGTGCCTTGGCGGACAGCAGCAGTCCGTCGGCCGGGACCAGGTCGCCCGCCGCCAGCTGGACCACGTCGCCTCGCACCAGCTTGGCGACCGGCATTTCGCGCCACGCGCCGTCTCGCCGCACGCGGGTGGTCAGCGCGATCGAGCGGTGCAATGCCTCGACCGAGGCGCGCGCCCGGTGCTCCTGTACCATGTCGAGCGCGATCGAGGCGGCCACGACCAGCGTGATGATGGCGAGGCTGGCCACGTCGCCCGTCAGGCCCGCCATCCCGGCCGCGACCAGCAGCACGAGGATCAGCGGGTTCGTCAGCCGGTGCGCGACATCGGCCAGGTCGCGACGGGGCCGATCGCCGATCGCATTGGCCCCTTCGGCCCGCAATCGCGCGGCGGCCTGCGCGTCGGTCAGCCCCGTCGGGCTTGCCCTCAGGCTCGTCAGCAACTCCTCGGGGCTGCTTGTCCAGAAACGCGCTGGCGCGCGCGGCGTCAGCACGGGGTCATCGCGCCCAGCAGTGCGGCGATCCCGACACGGGCGAAGGTCGCGAAGGAGTCGGCGACGCCGTACGGGATGTAGAGCATGTCGCGATGGACCAGGCCACCGCAGCTATAGACGCTGTTGGGCACGAAGCCCGCCCAGTGATCGCTGTCCGCCGCGATCAGGGGGAAGGACAGACGGCCGAGCAACCGCGTTGGATTGGCGCGATCCAGCAGGCAGGCGCCGATCGCATAGGATCGCATCGGGCCGACGCCATGGGTCAAGACCAGCCACCCCTCGGGCAGTTCGATCGGCGAACCGCAATTGCCCAGCTGGATCGCCTCCCACGGATAGGCCGGGGCAACGACGCGGATTCCCCCGTCCCATCGGCGAAGATCGTCCGAGGTCATCAGCCAGAGCGTCTCATGGTCCGGCCGCCCCAAGGCCGCGTAGAATTTTAAGATGCGACGCGGGAAGAGCGCCATGCCCTTGGTCGCTGCATAGGGGCCTTCGATCGGGTACAGGTCGAAGGTCCGGAAATCCCGGGTCGTCAGGATCTCCTGGCGTATCCCCTCGGTACCGACACCGGTCAGCGTGCCCAGATAGCGGCGATCCATGCCATCCTGGAAGGCGGTCATCCGCAGGTCCTCGATGCCGTGGCGATGCGCGCGGCTGGCGGGAAACAGCACGACGCCGGACAGGTCCTCGCCCGCCGCGCAGTCCAGGCGCAGGCCTTCGCCGTCGCGCGTGGTCACCGCCGCGTCGATCGGACTGGAGCCGGGGGGATCGACGAGGATATCGCCGCCCGGACCGATGGATCCGGTGCGGAAGATGACCGAGGAGACATGGCCTTCGCCCACCGCGCGCAGCGACAGGATGAAGCGCAGCGTGTCCGCCGCCATGCCCGTCTGATCGGGATGGGCGATCATGCAGGGGTTGAACAGCGCCGCCGCCTCGAAGGCATATTCCTCCGTGAAGCATGCGCCGATCAGCCGTCGTCGATCGACGCCCAGGCCGGTCAGCCCGGGATGGTCGGCGGCGATCTGGTCGAACCGGCGATCCAGCACCGCCTCGGCATCGTTGTGCCGGGCGATGACGGGGCGCAGAAGATCGGCGCAGGTCGCGACGACCATCGCCTCGGGCATGGCCTGAACGCGGTCGATCACCGCGTCGCGATGCTCGCGGGCGGCATGGCCGGCGAGCGGAGTGTCGGCGGGCATGAACGGGCGGAGGACCGTGCGGCCCGGATCGGGGCGCAGCATGACCCGGAGATTCTCGACGGTCAGGGACACCAGCGCCACTCCGTGACTTCGGGCATGTCCTCGCCATGGTCCAGGATGTACCGGGCATGGCGGTCGAGCGCCTGGGTCATATGGTGCCGCGCCGCTTCGGTCCGTCCGGCGTGCCCCGGCAGCAGGTCGATCATGGCGATGGCCAGGCTATAGCGATCCAGGCGATTGCGCACGACCATGTCGAACGGCGTCGTGGTCGTCCCTTCCTCGGTATAGCCCCGCACATGGATGTTGGCATGGCCCGTGCGCGGATAGACCAGCCGGTGGATCAGGTGGGGATAGCCGTGAAAGGCGAACAGGATCGGCCTGTCGGTCGTGAACAGCGCGTCGAAGGCGGCGTCGGACAGGCCGTGCGGATGGGCGCGGGGCGATTGCAACACCATGAGGTCGACGATGTTGACGACGCGCACCACGACGTCCGGGCAGTGGCTTCGCAGCAGGTCGGTCGCGGCCAGCGCCTCCAGCGTCGGCACGTCGCCACAACAGGCGAGCACGATGTCCGGCGTCCTGCCGTCATTCTCGTTGCCCGCCCAGGGCCAGATCGCGGCCCCGGCCCGGCAATGCGCCTCCGCCGCGTCGGCATCCAGCCATTGCGGCATCGGGGCCTTGCCCGCGACGACGACGTTGATCCGGTCCCAGGTCTCGAAACAATGGCTCATCACCCGCAACAGGCAGTTGGCATCCGGGGGCAGGTAGACGCGCACCACATCGGCCTTCTTGTTGGCGACATGGTCGATGAAACCGGGGTCCTGATGGCTGAAGCCGTTATGATCCTGTTGCCAGACATGGCTCGACAGCAGGATGTTCAACGACGCGATCGGATGCCGCCACGGCAGGCCGCGCGCGACCTTCAGCCATTTGGCATGCTGGTTGATCATCGAATCGACGATCGGGGCAAAGCCTTCGTAACAGGCGAACAGGCCATGGCGCCCGGTGAGGACATAGCCCTCCAGCCACCCTTCGCAGCAATGTTCGGACAGCATCTCCATCACCCGGCCGCCGGGCGCGAGATGCTCGTCATAGGGCATCGTCGCTTCCATCCAGGCGCGGGGCGTCACGTCCAGCACCGCTTCCAGTCGGTTGGAGACGGTCTCATCGGGGCCGAACAGGCGGAAATTGCGCGTTGCCTCGCTGCGTCGCATGATCTCGGCCAGCCAGTGGCCCAGCGCCCGCGTCGCCTCGCCGCGTACCGCGCCGGGGGCGGGCACCGCCAGCGCATGGTCGCGCCAGTCGGGCAGGGGCAGCGGCGTGCCGGACCGACCATCGGCATGAGGGCTGACCGACAGCGGCTCGGGCGGGGCGAGCGCGGTCAGGAGCGGGATCGGGCGCCCCTCGTTGTCGAAGAGTTCGTCGGGGCGATAGCTGCGCAGCCACGCCTCCAGCTGGGCGCGGTGCGCATCGTCCTGGCGAGCATTGGCGATCGGCACCTGATGGGCGCGCCAGAAATCCTCGACGCGCAGCCCGTCGACCTGACGCGGGCCGGTCCAGCCCTTCGGCGTGCGCAACAGGATGATCGGCCAGTCGGGCGGATGGGCGAAGCGGATTCCTTCCGCCCGCGCCTGATACTGGATATGGTCGATATGGGCAAAGGCGGTGTTCAGTGCCGCCATCATCAGCCAGTGCATCGCGCGCGGCTGATCGCCCGACACCATGATCGGCCGGTATCCCAGTCCCCGGAAAAAGGACTCGACCTGCGCATCGGACATGCGCCCCAATATGGTCGGGTTGGCGATCTTGTATCCGTTCAGGTGGAGGATGGGCAGGACCGCGCCGTCGCGCTCGGGATCGAGAAAGGCGATCGAGTGCCATGCGGCGGCCAGCGGCCCGGTTTCCGCCTCGCCGTCGCCCACGACGCAGGCGACGGTCAATTCGGGATTGTCGAACGCCGCGCCGAAGGCGTGGGCCAGCGAATAGCCGAGCTCGCCGCCTTCATGGATCGATCCGGGCGTTTCTGGCCCGGTATGGCTGGGCACGCCGCCGGGAAAGGAAAATTGCCGGAACAGGCGCTGCATCCCGATCGCGTCGCGCGACACTTCGGGGTAGGTGCGTTGGTAACCGCCGTCGAGCCACGCGCAGGCGAGCATGGCGGGACCGCCATGGCCGGGGCCACAGACGAACAGCATCGGCCGCGCATTATGCCGGAGAATGCGGTTGAGATGGGCGTGGATGAAGGTCAGCCCCGGCGTCGTGCCCCAATGGCCCAGCAGGCGCGGCTTGATGTCCTGCGGCAGCAGCGGTCGGCGGAGCAACGGATTGTCGAGGAGATAGATTTGCCCGACCGCCAGGTAATTGGCCGCGCGCCACCAGGCGTCGATCGCGTCCAGTTCGCTGTCGATCCGGTCCGGTTCGGGCAGGCGGTACATGGTCACGCCGCCCCGGCGACCGATGCCTGGCGGCGACGCAGGATCATCGGGAGGATCAGCAGGACGACGGCCACGGCACCGGCGAACAGCAGGACGACGGCCAGAGCCATGAGGACCGCCCTGAGCAGGATCAAGGCGAATTGGGCGAGGGTGACGAACAGATGTATCATGACGGAAAGGCGTCCTGTGATGTCCGTGCATCCTATTGGCCGGTGCCGGGGCGCGGGATGCGGAATGCTACGTAGGGGAGGGCATCACGCGGCGATCCGGCCCGTCACGACGAGCAGGGCGGCGCGTCGGCACTCGACCTGTACCGGGCAGTGCCTGCACAGGGATCTGCGCAAGGCGGGCTGGCTGGCGCAGTGGCGCACGAGAATGGCCATCAGCGCCTTGTGCGCCGCCCGCGCCTCGAACGTCGTTGCACGCTGGGCAAAGCTGCGTTCCTGACGGGCACGCGCGCGGAACCATTCGATCATCACGGGTCTCCTTCCTCATGGCCCCGTGTGTCTGCCCTGGCGCGGAGGAAGGGTATCGGTGGTTTTCCCGATGGGGAAATCTCAAGGCCGCAACAGGGCGGCTCCGTCGATGCGGCCGTCGCGAACGGCCTGGATGGCGCGATTGGCATCGCCCAGCGGGAAATACGTGATGCGGGACGTCAGGCCCGAGGCGACGGCCATGGGCAGGAACGACAGGCCGTCCTCGCGGGTCAGGTTGGCGATCGAGCATATCTCGCGCTCGCCCCACAGATCGGCATAGGGAAAGTTCGGAATGTCGCTCATATGGATGCCCGCGCAGATCACCCGGCCTCCCTTGCGGACCGCCTGCAACGCCTTGGGGACCAGCGCCCCATCGGAGGCGAAGATCAGCGCGGCGTCCAGCGCCACGGGCGATGCCGTTTCGGAACTGCCCGCCCAGGCGCAGCCCAGCTCCCGCGCCAGCGCCTGTCGGGCCGTATCGCCGGGCCGCGTGAAGGCGAGAACCCGTCGACCCTGCCCGATGGCGAGCGGCGCGACGAGGTGCCCGGCCGCGCCGAAGCCATATATGCCGATCGGGTCGGCCTGCCCGGCCCGTCGCAAGGCCCGCCAGCCGATCAGCCCGGCGCAGAGCAGGGGCGCGGCCTCGGCCATGGCGAGGGCGGGCGGCAGCGGCAGGCAATAGGCCGCTTCGGCGATGACATGGGTGGCAAAACCACCGTCGTGCGTCGCGCCCGTGAAACCCGGCTGGTCGCAGAGATTTTCGCGTCCGCTCCGGCAATAGGGACAGGTGCCGCAGCTATGCCCCAGCCAGGCTATGCCGACCCAGTCGCCGCACGCCAGCGTGCCGGACGGACGGGGGCCGAGAGCGATCACCCGGCCGACGATCTCGTGGCCCGGCACGATGGGAAAATGGGCGGGGACCTCGCCATCGATGATGTGCAGGTCGGTCCGGCAGATGCCGCACGCGACGACCTGGACCAGGACCTCACCGGCCTTTGGCTGCGGGATGGGACGCTCGACACGCCGGAGCGGTTGCCCCGGCGCATCGAGGACCATCGCGATCATCGTCGCCATCGCCATGGGGTCAGCCCGCGTGGATTTCGATCCGTCGGCCGCGGGCGGATTCTCCTTCACCCTTGGGCACGGTGACCGTCAGCACGCCCTTGTCGAAACGCGCCTCGATCCCATCGTCCCTGGCGTCGAGGGGCAGGGGGACGTGCCGCTCGAAACTGCCATAGCGCCGTTCGCGCAGCAGAAAGCCGTCGTCGCGCCGCTCATCGTCCGACTTCTTCTCGCCCGAGATGACCAGGGCATGGTCGGTCACGGTGACGTTGACGTCCTTTTCGGTCAGGCCGGGCAGTTCCGCCGTCAGGTTATAGGCGCCATCCTTTTCCAGCATGTCGATACGCGGCGAATGGAACGCCGACAGGCTGCCCAGGAAGAAGTCGCGCGAAGGGCGGCCGAGATCCTCGGCCATCCGATCGATCTCGCTGCGCAGCCAGGCGATCGGGCCGGACCGTGCGGGGGAGAGGGCGGCGGAAGGTGCGGTGGGGGTGTCGGGCATCGTCGTCTCCTGTGGAAAGCCGATGGTCGCGATACACCTCCGCCGATAGCGCGATGATTGGGAAATCTACGGATAGGCGCGTTGCCCGGTCTGGAGGATCGGAAGGGACCGCTCGTGGCGCAGCCTGTGCCACCGATCTTGCAGGATCACATCATGGTCGCCAGCACGCTTCGCCCGTTTCTCCGTCCCTCCGGCATCGCCGTGATCGGCGGATCTCAGCGCATCGGATCGGTGGGGCGCGCGCTGCTCGACAATATCCTGGCAGCAGGGTTTCCGGGGCAGGTCGTCGCGGTCAATCCGCACTCCGTCGGGATTTCGGGCGTGACCTGGGTCCAGGGCATTGCCGCCCTGACGTCGCCGCCCGAGCTGGCGATCATCGCCTGTCCCGCACATGGTGTGGTCGAGGCGGTCGGCGCGCTCGGTCGGCTGGGCACCCGTGCGGCGGTGATCGTCTCCGGTGGCCTGACCGACGCCACGATGCGTGTCGAACTGCTGGCGGCGGCGCGGGCGCACGGCATGCGGCTGATCGGGCCGAACAGCATCGGCCTGCTCAGCCCCCCGGCACGCCTCGACGCCTCTTTCGCCTATGGCACCGCCAAGGCGGGAAGGCTGGCCTTTCTGTCACAGAGCGGCGCACTGGTCGCGGCGATGCTAGACGCCGCCTCCGCGCGGGGGTTCGGCTTTTCCGGGGTCGTATCGATGGGCGACATGGTGGATGTCGATCTGGCCGACCTCATTGATCTCTATGTCGCCGATCCGACGACGGACGCGATCCTGATCCATGTCGAGGGCATCACCTCGGCCGCCCGCTTCCTGTCCGCTGCGCGCGCCGCCACGCTCATCAAGCCGGTCATCGTCCTGAAGGCCGGTCGCGTGCCCGGGGCCAGCCAGGCCGCCTTCTCGCACACCGGCGCTATCACCGGATCGGCGGAAGTGCATAGCAGCGTCTTCCGGCGCAGCGGGATCGTCGAGGTCGGAACGATGGCCGACCTGCTCGACGCCGCCCAGGTGCTGGGCCGTTATCATGCCATGGGGGGCGACCGGATCGCGGTCGTCACCAATGGCGGCGGTGCGGGCGTACTGGCCGCCGATGCGCTGGCCGCGACGGGGCTTTCGCTGGCCACGCTGTCTTCGGAAACCGTCGCCCGGCTCGGCTCCGGGTTGATGCCGGGGGCGCATTTCAATCCGGTCGATATCGGCGGTGATGCCCGGTCTCGGCGTATCGCCTTCGCGGTCGCCGCCGTGCTGGCCGATCCCGGCGTCGATGCCCTGATCGTGGCGCATTGCCCCACGGCGGTCGAACGGGCCGAGGTGATGGCGCAGGCTGTGGTCCGCGCGGCGAAAGGGGCGACACGGCCCGTCATCGCCTGCTGGCTGGGGCCTGCCGATGCCGCCGCGGCGAGGCCGGTCTTCGGCGAGGCGGGCATCCCGCTGTTCGAGACGGTCGAGGATGCGGTGCGGGCGTGCGGCCATCTCCACCGGGCGGCGGCGGGGCGGGCGGCGGCCCTGCGCGCGTCGCCACGTCTCTCCATTCCCGATCATGACCGCGCCGCAGCGCAGAAGATCATCGCGGCTGCGCGGGCCGAGCAGCGGACCCGCCTGCACGGTTACGAAGCGCGCGCGATCCTGACGGCCTATGGCATACCGGTGGTGGCGGCCCATCGTGCCCTCACGCCCGACGCGGTGGAGCAGGCGTGCGATGGGCTGATCCCGCCCTATGTCGTTAAGATCGATTCGCCCGATCTGCCGCACAAGTCCGATGTCGGCGGCGTCTCGCGTAATTTGCCGAGCGCCGCGGCCGCCCGCGACGCCGCCCTCGCCATGGCCGCGCGTATCGCCCGCGAGCGGCCGGAGGCGCATCTGATCGGCTTCGACGTGGAGCCGATGGAGACGGAGCCGAACGGGATCGAACTGTTGGTCGGCGTGGCTGACGATCCTGTCTTCGGTCCGGTGCTCGCGGTAGGGGCGGGCGGCGCAGCGGTTCAGGTGCTGGACGATCATGCGGTGGAACTGCCGCCGCTCGACGATCAGCTGGCGCGCGACATGATCGCGCGGACCCGGGTATCCGCGCTGCTCGCCGGATATCGCGACGTTCCGCCCGCCTGCATCGACGGCGTGGTCGCGGTGCTGGAGGCGGTGTCGACGATGGTCGCCGATCTGCCCGACCTGACCGAGCTGGACATCAATCCCTTGCTGGTCGGGGCAAAGCGCGTGATCGCGCTCGACGTTCGGATGCGGATCACCGCCATGCCCGCGCGCGGCCGCATGGCGATCCGGCCGATGCCGGTCGAATGGGCGGCCGACCTGATAACGCGCGACGGAACCGCGCTGCATGTCCGCCCGGTTCGCGCCGACGACGAGGCGCTGCTGGCCGACCTGTTCCATCACGTATCGCCCGAGGATCTGCGCTTTCGCTTCCTGACCGGGCTGCGCGAGGTCGGGCGGGACCGGCTCGTCGCGATGACCCAGCTGGACTATGCGCGGGCGATGCACTTCCTGGCCTTTGTGGACAGCAGGCTGGTGGCCAGCGCGATGATCGTCGGTGACGCCGATCGCGCCCATGCCGAGGTCGCCCTGTCGGTCGATGCAGGCTTCAAGGGGCGGGGGATCAGCTGGACCCTGATGCAGCACGTCCTCGCCTATGCCCGTGCCGAGGGATATCAGACGATCGAGTCGATCGAAAGCCAGGGCAACCGCGCCGCCCTGTCGCTGGAGAAGGAAATGGGCTTCGCCACCGTTTCGAGTTCGGGGGGCGAGGAAGTGGTGCGTCGCTCGCTCGACGCCTGACCCGGTCAGCACAGCACGCGCCCGCCGCCGCCAGCCCCGGCACCAGCCTGCGCCGGGGGCGCGGGGGTGCCGGACCGGACCAGAACCATGTGCCACCCCTCCATGACGGCCAGATTGGAGAGAATCCGGGGGAGGCGCGCCGCGGTCCGTCCCTCCGGCTCTTCCGGGCGACCGGCCTATTGGTGGCCGGCGGGGCTTCCGATGCGGGATATTGCGTATGCCGCCGTCGTTGCCGGATCGGCATCTTGCGGTCTCGATCCATGAAGGGGGTGACGCGGAGATGCAGGGCGAGATCGGTCAACGGATTAGCCAGTTTCCGATGCTCCATCTGGTGGCGCAGGTCTATCGGCGGTTGAGCATCGCGATGGTGGTCGCCGCATCGGGCGCCGCGCTGGTCGGATATAACGAACGGGTCTGGAATGTCCTCGTCCGCCATACGGATGTCCAGCCATTCGGCTGGTTCGTCATGGTGCTGCCGCTGGCGATGCTTTTCGTCTTCACCCCATCGGCCGAGCGCACGTCATTTGCTGCGGCCCGTCTGATGCTGCTGCTATGGTCGTTCGGCTGGTCGGTCGCGCTGACTGCGGTCGTCCGCCATCTGACCGGTATCGATATTCTGCCGGTCTTTATGGGGGCCGGAGCGGGCTTCGCGCTTGCTGGGCTGGGCGGTAATGCCGGGCAGGGGGCGCCGGACCGGCTGGGGATTTTCGCGACGAGCGGCGTGATCGCGGGGCTCGTCGCTCTGCTCTGGACGGTGATCGAGGGCGTGCCACCGCTGGATATGGTCGTCGGGGTCGGCGGGGCGCTGGCCCTGGCGGCACTGGTGGCGTTCGACATCCCGCGCATCGAGCGTCTGTACGAAGGCGGCATTCCCAACGAAGACGCAAAGGAACGGATGGCGATGGTCGGCGCCCTCATCGTGGCGCTCGACGTGCTGGCCCTGCCATTGTCGGTCTTCCGGTTGCTTGGCCGCCGCCGCTAGGGCTGCTGGCCACCCGTCTCCAGCAGTCGCACCTTGCGGCCGGTTCCCGCTTCCGCCAGCGTTTCCCGTACGACGAGCAACGTCGCGCCGGGTTTCAACAGGTCGCGCAGCGCCGCGCGGAATGCGTCGGGAAGATGCGCCTTTGCGCGGTCATCGTCGGACAGCTCGCGTTCCGCCCCGTCCGGTTCGCCGGGCAGTGGCACCCGCAACCAGTGCGCACCCGTCCGGTCGATGCTGTTCAGCAGATAGGCGGCATTGTCGCGGACGGGGGCGGTGAGGGTGATGGTCGCCCGTCCGATCTCTATCCCGTTGCGCAGGACCACGATGCGCCGATCCCGTTCGCTCACCACCAGCGAGACCGGACCGGAGGGCGATCGCGCCGGTTGCCAGGTATAATGCTCGGGCAAGGCGGCGGCGGGGGCCGGGCCTTCCTCCAGCGGTGTGGCGGACGGCAGGATGGTCGGGGCGTCGAGACGGTCGGAGACCATCACGCTGGCGCCGATCCGCGTCACGGAATAGAGCCACCGTGCGAACGCCTTGGGCAGTCTGATGCAGCCATGGCTGGCCGGATAGCCGGGCAGATCGCCGCCGTGCAGCGCAACCCCGTCCCAGGTCAGCCGCTGCATGAAGGGCATGGGCGCGGATGCATATTTGCTCGACCGGTGATCGGCATGCTTCTGAAGGATGGTGAACACGCCCGTCGGGGTGCGATGGCCGGGGCGCCCGCTGGAGATGGTGGTGACCGCGATCGGCACGCCGTTGCGATAGACCCATGCGCGCTGTGACGGCAGGCTGATGAAGATCGTGACCGGTCCGTCGGGGATCATCGACGGGGCGATCAGGGCGTCACCCGGATTCAGGGGCACGGGTGACCCCGGCGTGATCTGGACCGCACCGATCAGCAGCAGCGCGAGCGCCAGGCCCGTTCCACCCAGGGCCGTAGCCCGCCACCCGCCCCGGACCATGGCGCTGTTCAATGGGCGAGGAACACGGGCACCGGGCTCTTGTTCAGCATCGTCCGGGTCACGCCGCCGAACAGCGCCTCGATAAAGCGGGCATGGCCGAAGCCGCCCATGACGAGATAGCCGAAGCCGCCCCGGCCCAGTGCCTCGATCAGGCGTTCCCCGGCCTCGCCGTGACGGCAGGTGCTGCGTTCGACAAGCGTCGGGATGCCGTGTCGGGAAAGATAGCTGGCGGCCTCTTCGGCCGGGGCGGCGATCGACCCGTCCTGCAGTTCGACCAGGACCACATGCCTGGTCTTCTGGAGCAGCGGTACGGCCGCGCGCATCGCGGCGGCGGCGCAGATCGATCCATCCCAGGCGATCATCGCCGCATCCAGCGACAGCCGCTGGCACGAGGCGGGAACCGCCAGAACCGGCTTGCCCGACTGGACGACCAACTCGCTCGCGGTGCGGCGCATGTCGATCGTGGCGGGATCCTCCAGCCGTCGATTGACGATAATCAGGTCCGCCAGCGTGGCGGCCTGACGCAACGTCTGCGCGGCGTCGCCGGTGACGTCGACCCAGTTCCAGCTGACATCCTCATGCTCCAGCCTGCGCTTCATCCGCGCGCGATTGGCCTCCTCGCGCGTCGATTCCTGGGTCAGGAGATCGACCATGACATAGGCGCTTTCATAGATGCCGGACGTCATGGGCGGGATATAGGTCAGGTCCAGGCACGTCAGATGCCCCTCCAGCGCCCGTGTCACGTCCAGGGCCACCTGATAGCGCGCCTCCTGGCCGCTATCATCATGCATGAGCGCAAGAATATTCTTCATGGCTGTGTCTCCGGAAGAATGGAATGTACGGGCTGGGGTAACCGGCCCGAGGACGGTGCGGCATTGCTATGTTTACGGACTTGACGTCACAGGGCGGCCAGCAGCGTCTGCTGCCGCAGGGGTTTTTCCAGGACGCTGTCGAACCCTTGCGCGCGCGCATCGGCTTCGATCGCGGGGGTATGGAAGCCGGTGATCAGGATCGAACGGCCCCGCCAGCCGCGATTGCGCAGGCTGCGCAGGACGTCCAGTCCCGTCCCGTCGGGCAGGTTGAAGTCGGCGATCAGCAGATCGGCGGACTCGACATCCCCGCTCGTCAGCGCCGATGCGGCCCCGGCATAAGACCGCACGTCATAGCCGCGCCAGTGTAGCAGCAGCTGAAGAGAGCGCCGAACGCCCTCATCATCTTCGACCAGTAAAGCGCGGCGTACTGCCGACTCATTCTTGTTGATTGCCATCGTGACGCCACCTCCTCGTTCAAGGCTCTTGTAATGGCGGCCGGACGGCGCAGCGTCTTTACGTGAGATTACTGACATGCGCTGCAAGAGGTTGTTCGCGATCCATGCCCAGCCCTGCCGCGAAGGCGATGCGCAGGGCATCCGACAGGCTGTTGACGGCCAGCTTCGTCATCAGGTTCGCGCGGTGAACCTCGACCGTGCGGGGACTGATACCCAGGTCGAAGGCGATGGTCTTGTTGGGAAGACCGCGCGCCAAACCGTCCAGCACATGCTGTTCGCGTGGCGTCAGGGCCGCCACCCTGATGCGCGCGTCGCGGGCATTGTCGGACAGCTCGGCCTTGTGGTCCAGGCGGCGAAATCCTGCGTCCAGTGCGGCCAGCAAGACGCTTTTCTGAAACGGTTTCTCGAGGAAGTCGACGGCGCCTGAGCGCATCGCATTCACCGCCGTCGTAATGTCGCCATGCCCGGTCAGGATGATCACGGGCATGGCGATGCCCCGTGCCGCCAGTTCGGATTGCACGGTCAGGCCGTCCATGTGCGGCATCCTGACGTCCAGCAGCACGCATCCGGGTGCCGCGGATCGGACCTGGGAGAGAAAGGCGAGGCCGTTTTCCCAGCTTTCCACCGCATAACCGGCTGTCTTCAACATGAAGGCGATCGACCGACGCATCGCGATTTCATCGTCGACGATATGAACAAGCCGTCTGTCAGCCATGGCTTTCCTCCGGTTCCCCGCTCCAGATCGTAAAGGTGAACACGGTGCCGCCGCCGACATTGGGCTGGGTCCAGATGCGCCCGCCATGCGCCTCGACGATGGTCCGCGAGATGGACAGGCCCAGGCCCAGACCGTCCGACTTGCTGGAATTGAACGCATCGAACAGGCGCCCCATGATGGCGGGCGGGATGCCCGACCCGGTGTCGGCGACCGCGATCGCGATCATATTTCCCTGCTGTCGTGTCGACGCCGTGATGTCGCGTATGTCGCTTTCCGCAATGGCCTCCACGGCATTGCGGAGCAGATTGACCAGAACCTGTTGAATCTGGACGCGATCGGCCAGCACGGTCCGCGCCTTGGCATCGAGGTGCGTGAAGAACCGGACGCCGCGCTCGGCCGTCCCGGACAAAGCCAGTCGGGCCGCCTCGTCGATCATGGCATGCACGTCGTGCAGGGCCTTGTCCGTCTCGCCCCGCGCCACGAAGTCGCGGAGGCGGCGGACGATCTGTCCGGCCCGGAACGTCTCCTGGGCGGCTTCCTCGACCGCGTCCCGCAGCAGCGGCGCGGCGGCTGCGCCGTCCTGATCCAGCAGGTCGCGTCCGGTTTCCAGATAGTTGGCGATCGCCGCCAGCGGCTGGTTTAGTTCGTGCGCCAAGGTGGACGCCATGGTGCCCATCGCGCTGAGCCGCGCCACATGGATCAATTCAGCCTGCAATTCCTTCATGCGCATCTCGGCGAGCTGCTGGACCGTCAGGTCGCGGATGAAGCCGGTGAAGATGTGGTGGATGCCCTCTCCGGCCTCGCCCACCGACAATTCCATCGGGAACTGGGTTCCGTCGCGACGCAGACCGGTGACGATGCGGCCGATCCCGATGATCCGGCGCTCGCCGGTCGCGTGATAGCGGGCGATATAGTCGTCATGCTGGTGGCGATAGGGCGCGGGCATCAGCCCCTTGACGTTGCGCCCGATCATTTCCGCCTCGGTATAGCCGAAGAGCCGTTCGGCGGCGGAACTGAAGGACAGGATCATGCCATAGCGATCGATCACGACCATGGCATTGGGCACAGTCGTCAGGATCGAGCGGACATGCAACTCGCTCTGCTGCAACGCCTGGTCGCGTGCATGGCGGTTGGTCACGTCCGCGATGGTCAGGCCGAACCCGATCAAGGCGCCATGATCATCTCGCAGGGCCACGATCGTGTTGGCGGCCAGAAACTCGGACCCGTCACGCCGGACGCGCCACGCCTCTTGATGCCAGGGCGAGGACCGCGAAGCCTGGTCCAGATCGCGGCGCAATTCCTTGTCGATGTCGCCATTCGGCTCGTAGAGCAGGGCGGCGGATCGGCCGATCAAGGTTTCCACCGGCCACCCCAATGTCGCCGCCACGCTTTGCGAACCGTTCAGGATGATCCCGTTCGTATCCAGCATCAGGATCACGATATCGCGAGACCCCTCGACGAACCGGGCCAGCAGGTCGGCGAGCGTCGGCTCCGTCCATCGATTCATCATGTTTCGCGTCCGACCCGGTTTTCGATCGAATTGATCCGGCCCACCATGGCGACGAAGAAGGCGGTCGACCATCCCAGAAGGATGATACCGCCCGCGCCCTCTATGGCGCCGATCACCCGCCATGGGCGGGCGAGCACCACATCGCCATATCCGATCGTCGTGTAGGTCGCCGTCGAAAAATACAGGGCCGTCTCGAAATCGCCCAGCGCCCCGCAGGCGATATAGAACAGGGCATAGCCCCAGATTTCGGCCCCGTGCAGGATGAACAACCCGATCGCCGCCATCAGGACCGCCCACGCATCGTGCCGCCAGCCCTCGAGCCGCCGTCGCTGCCGGATGATCAGGAGCAGCGCCGACAGCCCCAGCAGATGCAGCAGCATCGACGCCAGCGTCATGGCGGTCGCGACAGCCAGTTGCATGGGGAGGGTCATGGCGTCGGGTTAGGCGGGGCGGGGACATCCGCCTATTAGGGCAATCCCGTAGATCAGGAGCGTTCATACCGTGGATCTTCGACCGCAGCGGGCAGGGCCAGCTTGGCATGAACCTGACGCCGATGCGCCTCGCTCAACAGGGTCGCGCTGATCCGCCGCGCGCATTCGCCGGTGTGGTAAAGACACTCGGCCGCATAGCTGGGCAGCAGCGGGGTGACGATCGAGTCGAAATGCTCATGCTCGCAACCCGCCAGGGAAAAGATCGACTCGATATAGGTGTCGAACGCGGCCTTCAGCCCGTACCACTGCCCCTTCGCGGAGAGCCATGGCAGGGTCGCGCCGGAGGTGGTGAAGAGCAGGAGATGCTTGCCCGCCAGCATCTGGTACGGTTCGTCATGGCGAAGGGCGCGCGACCCCAGCCTGGCCCCCAGCACACGATCCACATAGCCGACGATCGCGGCCGGGGGCATGCCGAACCATATGGGAAAGACGAGGACGATGACGCTCGCCTTCTCGACCAGCGCGACTTCGCGCCGGACGTCGTCGGACAGGGCGAAGTCCGGGGCGTCGGGGCGTTCATGGGCGCGCAGCAGCGGGTCGAAGCCGGTGGCGTAGAGGTCATGCTCGGTCACGCTCTGGCCATTGGCGCGCACCGCCTCGGCATAGGCATGGGCGATGGCGTGGCTGAATCCGGTGGGGGAGGGGTGACCGATCACCACCAGATGATCGATCGCGGTGGGGCGGGCGTCGAGGGCGGCCATGGGCGCGGCGTCGGACATGATGGATTATCTCCTTCACCCCGAGTCTGATCGCAGCGTGGCGTGTACGCGATACGGTATTTCCCGGATGGGCTAGGTATGATTGCGGATGGCGACGTCCGGGATGGATTGCGACGACCATGGCCGTCACAGTCGTCGCAAAGGCCCGGCCATGCCCGATCTTCCATCCGTGCCACGTCATCTGGTCATCTGTTCCCATCCGTCGCCCCATGGCTTTGGCCACAAGGTGCTGGACACCTATGTCCGCACGGTCGAGGCGCAGGGGCAGGACGTCACGGTGCGCGATCTCTATGCGATGGGGTTCGATCCGGTCCTGCGTCCCGAGGAGCATCCCAGGGCGGGACCATGGCTTCCGTCGCCGGACGTGGCGGCGGAATGCGACCTGATCCGGCCGGCGAGCATCGTCGTGCTCATCTATCCCATCTGGTACGGCCTGCCGCCCGCGATGCTCAAAGGCTATGTCGAGCGGGTGCTGGGGGCGGGGCTTTCCTATGGACAGCTGCACGACCGGATCGGGCAACCGTTCCTGATCGGCAAGTCGCTCCTGTCCTTCAGCACATCCGCCCTGCCGCTCGCCTGGCTCGACCAGCAGGGGCAGCTCTTTGCGCTGCGGGAGATTTTCGACGTCTATCTGTGGCGCGGCTTCGGCATGGCGCGCAGCGAGCATATCATGCTCGACGGCATCATCCCCGGCATGAGCAGCCACGAGGCGGAGGGGCATCTGCGCCAGGTGCGCGAGACGGCGGAGCAGACCTGCGCCAGGCTCGCGGGCTTTCCACCAGCGTCCGTTCCGTTCGAGGCATGATCCGACCGCGCTGCGCCGTGCTGCTGGTCGCGGCGGCGGGATGGGCGCAGGGCGGGTGCGTGCCGACCCTCGCCTATGCGCTGGAGGGTGCGGGCGGATCGGCGGGATATTACGAACAGTATCTGACAGCGAAGCAATATCGGATCGGCTATTCGGCGTCAGCCGACGCACCGACCAAGGAGGTGGAGCGCCTCCTCCTGCGCCGCATAGCCGAATCGACGCTTCTCCGCGGCTATTCCCGGTTTTCGCTGGCGGACCGGCGGATCGACCGGAATGTCTATATTCTGTACGGGGCGGACGGCGTGCGCGCGGAGTATCGCGGCGATTTCACACGGTGGCATCGCTATTGGCGTTGGTATTGCCTGGCCCGCCGAAGGAAGGGCTGCCATGACGATCCGCTCTGGCCGTCGCCGAAGCCGCCGGTCCGGCGGATGGCCCTGTCGTACGTGGTCACCTTCCATCATCAGGATGAGGCGCGCTGGGATGCGCTCGATGCCGAGTTCGTGCTGGGGCAGCTTGGTCTTCCCGTGCCGCAGGTCGCGCCCTGACCCCATCCGGATCATTACGGATATTCGGTGCCGATGCCGCGGCATATAAGGAGGGCGCTGGAACGGAGCGACGTATTGTTTTGGGTCGAACGCGCAAGCCGAGACCCTGGTCCGATACGACGCGATGATAGGCTGGCAAAGGCTCGCGGCGTCTCCGAAAACATCACCCGCACCGGTGATCGACCACGGAGGCGCCGCAGTTTGTCCGGTGGTGTCTTGTCGCCCGGAACGCGGTAAAGCCCGGCGCAAGAGGCGGTCGTGGCACGGGTTTCCTAAAACCCGCCCTATTCCGCGACTTCCTTCAATGTTTCCTGTCGATCGATCGCGGGAAGATCACCGAAATGCGCCTCGTATAGACCTTGCAAGGCTTCGGGACGGGCCAGCTGCGTGCCCGGCTCGATCAGGGCGGCCGCGCCCGCCGCGACACCGAAGCGCAGGGCGGTGGCCAATGTCCAGCCGCGCGTGAGCGCGACGACGACAGCCGCCACCATGGTGTCGCCTGCGCCGACCTTGGTTCGTGCCACGATCGGGATGGCACGGCATCGATCGACGCCTTGCCGGGTTACCACCATGGCACCCCGGTCGCCGAGCGAGACGAGGAGGACTTCGGCGAACCCCTGGTCGATCAGGAGCCTGGCGGCTTGTTCTTCGTCCGCCTCCGACAGGAGCGATCGGCCTGCAAGCTGGGCGAGTTCATCGGCATTGGGCTTCAGCAGGAACGCGTGACAGGTCCGCGCCTGCTGCAATCCCTCGCCCGATGTGTCGAGGACCAGGCGGCAGTCATGTGCCCGACAGAGGTCCGCGATACGCGGCAGCAGGTTGGGGGCCACATCGGCGGGCAGGCTGCCGCTGACCACGACATAGCGCGCCGACGGGGCCAGCCGCGCCAGTTCGTCGATGCAGCTCTGCTGATCGACCGCGCGCAGTGGCGGTCCGGGCAGCACGAAGCGATATTGCGCGCCCGAACGACGATCCACGATCGACAGGTTCTCGCGGGTCGCGCCGGCCGTGAGGATGCGCAGGAACGGCGTGCCGGTCGCCGTCACCAGCGCAGCCAGATGGTCGCCGGTCAGGCCGCCCGCCGGGAACAGCGCCATCACCGCTTCGCCCAGGGCATGGGCCATCCGCGCGACGTTGATCCCGCCGCCGCCGGGATCGTATCGCGGCGGATCGCAGCGCAACTTCTCGTCGGCCAGGATCATCGCGGTCGCCGTGCTGCAATCCAGCGCGGGATTGAAGGTCAGGGTGATGATATCCGGCATGTCACGCCGCCGCTTGAGCGGTCGCTTCGGCCGCGGCCACCGCCCTGAGCGTGGTGACGAAGCTGTCGGGATTGAGCGACAGCGAGTCGATGCCCTGCGCCACGAGGAAGGCGGCGAAATCGGGATGGTCGCTGGGCGCCTGGCCGCAGATGCCGACCGATGCACCGCTGCGATGCGCACGGGCGATGACATCGGCGATGGCCCGCCGCACCGCCGCGTCACGCTCGTCGAACAGCGGCGCGAGCAGGTCGGAGTCGCGATCGATGCCGAGGATCAGCTGAGTGAGGTCGTTGGAGCCGATCGAGAAGCCATCGAAACGGCGCGCGAATTCCTCGGCCAGGATGACGTTCGACGGCACCTCGCACATCATCCAGATGCGAAGCTCGCGCGCACCGCGTCGCAACCCGTGATGCGCCATCTCGGCCAGCACGTTGTCGGCCTCGGCCGGGGTGCGGCAGAAGGGGACCATCACCGCGATATTGGTCAGCCCCATCTCGTCGCGCGCCCGGCGGATCGCCCGGCATTCCAGCGCGAAGGCCTCGCGATACTCGGGGTGATAATAGCGCGAGGCGCCGCGAAAGCCGATCATCGGGTTGTTCTCGACCGGTTCGAAGTCCCGGCCGCCGATCAGATGCGCATATTCGTTGCTCTTGAAATCGCTCAACCGCACGATCGCGGGATGCGGGTGGAAGACGGCGGCGATACGCGCCAGCCCCTCGGCCAGCCGCTCGACGAAAAAGTCGGCCGGATCGGAGTATCCCCGCACCATCCTGGCGATATGGGCGCGGTCACGGGGGGACGTGACGGCGTCGGGCCGGACGAGCGCCATCGGATGAATGCGGATCAGGTCTGCGATGATGAACTTCATCCGCACAAGGCCCACGCCCTGCGCCGGAAGACGCCACCACGCATGGCCCCCGACGGATCGGCGAGATTGACCATCAATCGGGTCCGCGTGCCGGGAAGATCGCCCAGCGTCACCTCGTCCCGCACGAAGGGGACGATGCCCGAATAGACCGCACCGCGATCACCCTGCGCGCAGGACAAAGTGATCGCCTCGCCATCATTCAGCCGCGTGGTGCCGTCGCCGGTGCCGACGACGGCGGGCAGCCCCAGTTCGCGCGCGACGATCGCGGCATGGCTGGTCGGGCCGCCATGGTCGGTGACGATGCCCGCCGCGCGCCGCATGGCGGGCATCCAGTCGGGATCGGTGCTGCCGGTGACGAGGATCGCGCCGCGTGGAAAGCGGGCGAGGTCGCGGGGATCGCGGATGATGCAGGCCGCGCCGCTCGCGATTCCCTCGCCCACCGCCGCGCCGGACAGGATCGGGTCCGCAGGCGCGGTCAGCCGCCATGTCGCCATCATCGCGCCGCTCTTGCGCGACTGGACCGTTTCGGGGCGGGCCTGAACCAGGAACAACGCGCCGCTTTCGCCGTCCTTGGCCCATTCCAGGTCCATGGGGCAGCCATAATGTGCCTCGACCGCGACCGCCCAGCGCGCGAGTTGCAGGATCTCCGCATCACTCAGCACGAAACGGGCCTGCTCGGCCGGGGGCACGCGCCGGGTGATCGTGCCGCCATGGCGACCATGGATCAGCCGGACCGCCTTTCCGCCCAGCCGCCGGTCGATGATCGCACGGCATCCCGCCTTGGCCAGCGAGGGCTTGAAGACCTGATAGCTGTCGGGGTCGACCTGTCCCTGCACGACCGTCTCGCCCAGGCCCCAGGCGGCGCTGATCGTCACGACGTGTGGGAAACCCGTCTCGGTATCAAGCGTGAAGATGACCCCCGCGCCCGCCAGATCGGAGCGGACCATCGCCTGCACGCCGATCGACAGCGCGACAGCCATATGGTCGAAGCCCTTCGCCTCGCGATAGGCGATGGCGCGCGCGGTGAAGAGCGAGGCATAGCAATGGCGACACGCATCGAGCAGAGCGGCGTCGCCGACGATGTTGAGGAACGTTTCCTGCTGTCCGGCAAAGCTCGCGTCAGGCAGATCCTCGGCTGTCGCGCTGGAGCGGACGGCGACCGCCGCCTGCGCCTTGCCGGTCCGCCTGGACAATTCGGCATAGCCCGCGACGATCGCCTGTGACAGCGGCGCGGGGAGGGGCGCCTTCAGGATCAGGCGGCGTATCTGCTGCGCCGCCAGGGCCAGCGGCACGGTGCCGGCGCGGAGCGCGGCAAGGCGCTTGCGGATCGCCGCCTCGATCCCGGCGGCGGCCAGGAAGCTCCTATAGGCCGCAGCCGTCGTCGCGAAGCCATCGGGCACCGCGATCCCGCTGCCCTTCATCGCCCCGATCATTTCGCCGAGTGACGCGTTCTTGCCCCCGACCTGGCCGACATCGCCACGGCGCAGCTCTTCGAACCAGATGATGTCGTGCTTGGTCATGGCCGGATCGCCACCTTCAGCACGCCATCGCGCTGATGGGCGAACAGCTCATAGGCGCTCTCGATCCGGTCGAGCGGGAAATGATGGGTGACGAGCGCGCCGGTGTCGACGCGCCCGCCCGCCACCATGGCCATCAACCGCCGCATCCTCTCCTTGCCGCCGGGACACAAAGTGGTGCGGATCACATGGTCGCCGAGCCCTGCCGCAAAGGCCTGCAGCGGAATCGTCAGATCCTGGGCATATACGCCCAGCGACGACAGGGTGCCTCCGGGACGCAAGACCTTGAGCGCCCAGGCAAAGGTCTCCGCTTTGCCCAGCGCCTCGATCGCGACGTCCACGCCCCGGCCTCCGGTCAGCCGGTCGATGGCCGCCACCGGGTCCTCGCGGGTGAAATCGACGACCTCGTCCGCGCCCATGCGCCGCGACACCGCGACGCGCTGGGGCACCGATTCCACCGCGATGATCCGCGCCGCACCCATCAGGCGCGCGCCCGCCGTCGCGCATAGCCCGATTGGGCCTTGCGCGAATATCGCGACCGTGTCGCCGATACGGATGCGCCCCGCCTCCGCACCGCCAAAGCCGGTCGACAGGATATCGGGGCACATCAGGACCTGCTCGTCGGTCAGGCCGTCGGGGATCGGCGCCAGATTGGCCATCGCGTCGGGGACCAGCAGATAATCCGCCTGCGCGCCGTCGATCGTGTTGCCGAAGCGCCAGCCACCCATCGCCTTCCAGCCATGGGCCGTGCCCGCACCGCATTGCGCGCCGCAGCCGGACAGGCTGGCATTGTCCCAACCCGCCGGGGTGATGGCACCGGCAATGACCCGCTGACCCTCGGTAAAGCCGGTGACGGCCGATCCCAGTTTCTCGATGACGCCGACCGGCTCGTGGCCGATGGTCAGCCCGCTGGCGACGGGATATTCGCCCTTCAGGATATGGATGTCGGTGCCGCAGATCGTCGTCGTGGTGATCCGGATCAGCGCATCGCCCGGCCCCGGCTGCGGCACCGGCTTTTCACCCAGGATGATCCGTCCGGGTTTGATGAAGATCGTCGCGCGCATCGTCTCTGGCATGGCCTTCTCCTTCGCCTTCGCCGATCTTCTATTCCCGGCATCCCCGGCGTGGCTGTACGGGAAGATACGCAGCGCGGGCGCTCATCGCCCCGCCCGTGGCCAGGCGCGGTTGGTCGCCGGCAACAGCAGGACCAGGGCCAGGCCGCCCGCCAGGACGACGAGCCATTGCGACGGGCCTGGGCGGTCGAAGGCCAGGATCGTTCGCAGGTCCGTCATGGTCAGGATCGTCGTCAGGACAAGGGCGATGCCCAGGAGGACGAAACGGAACGCCCGGTTCCCCCGGCGCAGCGTCGGGATCAGGCCATTCCTGCCCGCCCGGTCGGCGACGACCAAGGCCAGGATTCCCGCCACCAGCAGAAGGAACACGGTGACGCGCACCGCCCCGCCGCTCCAGCCGTCATGGGGCAGGGTAATGGCCAGTGTCGCCAGCAGTCCCAGGACGATCCCGCCCTGAAGCAGGCTTCGGACGACCATGTCCCACGATACCAGTCGCATCTCGGGCGAGCGGGGCGGCCTGGTCATCGCGGCCTCGTCACTGGCTTCGGATTCGAACACCAGGGTGCAGACGGGATCGATGATCAACTCGAACAGCGCGATATGGATCGGGCCGAACAGGATCGGCGTCCCGGTCAGCAGCGGCAGCAGCGCCAACCCGGCGATCGGCATATGGACGCTGATGATGAAGGCGATGGCCTTGCGCAGATTGGCATATTCGCGGCGTCCCAGCCGGATGGCCGCGACGATCGCAGGGAAATTGTCATTTAGCAGGACAAGCGCCGCCGCCTCGCGCGCGACATCGGTGCCGCGCTGTCCCATGGCAATGCCGATATGCGCGGCCTTGAGCGCCGGGGCGTCGTTGACGCCGTCGCCGGTCATCGCCACCACCTCTCCGGCGGCCTTCAGCGCCTCGACGATGCGCAGCTTCTGGACCGGCATGATCCGGGCGCAGACCGATGTTTCCCGCAGGCGCGCGACGAGCGCGGCGTCGTCCAGCCGTTCGATCTCGGCACCGGTGACCGGCTCGCCGGGGTCCAGCCCCGCATCGCGCGCGATCGCCCTTGCCGTGCCGGGATGGTCGCCCGTCATCATCACCGTCCGCACGCCGGCTGCGCGACACTCGGCGATGGCGGCAGGCACGTCGGGACGCAGCGGATCGGCCAAGGCGACCAGCCCCTTGAAGCGGAACGGCAATTCGCCCTGCGTTCCCGGCAGGCGTTCGTCCGCCACCTCGGCTTCCGCGATGCCCAGCACCCGCCCACCGCGCGCCGTCATCATCTGCATCGCCCCCTCCATCGCGCTCCGCTCGGCCGGGGCGAGGTCGCACAGCGCCGCGATCGCCTCCGGCGCCCCCTTCGCCGCGACGAGCAGCGTTTGCCCGATCCCGCGAGACCAGACGTTCGACATAGCCAGCAGCTCGGGCGTCAGCGGAAAGCTGTGCCGCAGGGTCCATTGGCCCTGCTCCACGGACAGGGTGGCGGCATCGTCGATCGCGATTTCCATCGGATCCTTGCCGATCGCGGGACTGGCGAGCAGGGCCAGGCTCAGCACCTCGTCGGCATTCTTCGCCCCGGTCGACGGCATGAGCCATTCGCCTGCCGGTCGCCACCATCCGACCAGTTTCATCCGGTTTTCGGTCAGCGTCCCCGTCTTGTCGACGCACAGGATCGTCGCGGCCCCCAAGGCCTCGATCGCCATGGCCTGCCGGGTCAGCACCCCGGCCCGCGCCAGCCGCCAGGCCCCCATCGTCAGGAAAACGGTCAGAACGACCGGAAACTCCTCGGGCAGGAGCGCCATGCCCAGCGCGATGCCCGCCAGCACGGCTTCCAGCCAGCTTCCCCGCAGCAGGCCGAATAGCAGTGTGACCAGGCCGACCATCAGGATGGCGCCGATGGCGGCCACGCGGACGATCCCGTGGATTTCGGTGCGCAATCGCGGCGCCTCGGTGTCGAGCGCGGCGAGCGCCTGTCCGATCCGCCCCATCTGCGTACGCGGTCCGGTCAGGACCACTCGTGCGATCCCGCGCCCGCGCGTGATCAGCGTCCCGGCATAGATCAGCGGCATGTCGTCGCCCCCGGGCGGCGCGGTCACGCTGTCCCCCGGTTGCAGCGTCCGCTTGCGGACGGGCAGCGATTCGCCGGTCAGCAGCGACTCATCGCTCTCCAGCTCGGACGCATTCAGAAGCATGGCGTCGGCGACCACCCGGTCGCCCTGTTCGACGACCAGGATATCCTCGGGCACGACTTCCCATCCGGCGATCCGCCTTGGCGTTCCATCACGCAGGACCATCGCTCGCGGCGCCGCCATGTCGCGCAGGGCCTCCAGCGCGCGTTCGGTTCGCGCCTCCTGCACGATGGTCAGCACGATCGAAAGACAGGCGAAGCAGAGCAGCACCAGCGCCTCGACCGAAGAGCCCAGCATCAGATAGGCGAGGCCGCCGACCAGCAGTAACGAGAGCATCGGTTCGCGCAGCACGTCCAAGATGATGTGCGCCATGGTCCGCCGCCGCCCGGACGGCAGCCGGTTCGCGCCATCCCGGGCCAGTCGCCGCGCCGCTTCCTCGCTACTCAGGCCATGGACGGACGGATGGGGGGGCATGTCGGATGGGGGTGTTTCCGTGTGAGGCGATCGGGCTGACACGTCTGTGACCGGCATCCGCAATTCCCTTGTCCGACCGTGATGGAACGGTCAGCATTCCCGGCCCATCCCTCCGCGCCAATGCGTAGATTACCGGAGGCGCTGAGGGTGCGGCCGTCATCCTCCGTATAAGTGCGGATTTTTTGGCCGGGCGATCTGCAAGAAAAGGGCCGCCGGATCGCCGCCGATGCCTGGCGACGCCAATCGAAGGAGGTTCGTCATGAAGAAGAGCGACAGCCAAGTGCAGGAAGACGTCATGGAAGAGCTGGTCTGGGAACCCAGCGTCGACCATGCCGATATCGGTGTTTCGGTTCATGACGGTGTCGTGACCCTGTCCGGCTATGTCAAAAGCTATCCCGAGAAGCAGGCCGCGGAAGCGGCGGCACGCCGGGTGGCGGGCGTCCGCGCGATCGCGGAGGACATCAAAGTCCGGTTCAGCACGCAACCAAAGACCGCCGATCATGAAATCGCCAAGCGCATCGTCGATGTCTTCACCTGGAACGTGCTCGTTCCCGTCAACGATATCTCGGTAAAGGTAGAGCATGGCTGGGTGACGCTGGGCGGTACGGTGCAATGGGCCTATCAGCGCGACGAGGCGCGCAAGGCGGCGGGGCGGATCAACGGCGTCATCGGTGTCACCAACCTGATCTCGGTGCGCACCGCCCCCGTGGCGAGCGATGTGCGCGAGCGCATCCTGGCGGCCTTCAAGCGGCAATCGAACCTGTCGGCAGAGGCCATTACCGTCACGACCGAGGGCAATGCCGTGCGGCTCGGCGGAAAGGTCAACCATTGGAGCGAGCGCGGCATCGCGGAGCGCGCCGCCTGGGCCGCGCCGGGCGTGACCGATGTGACGGACGACATCATCGTCGCCATCTGATGCACGATCTCAGGACCGCCCGACACTTTGCGGCCTTACAGACCTGCTCCCCATTTTCAGGCCGCTGATATGCTAGCTGCGATGTTATCAGGCCCGTGGCGGTGGGCGGTTGGTGAACTCGGCGGGTTCCATCCCGCCGAGGCTGCTGTGCGGTCATGTGGTGCCGAAATCGGCCTGCCTGCCTCAAGGCGGTATCATTATTAGATAGTGGTGAACCGTACCCCGACTTCGGACCACTTGCCTGGTCAGTGCGTCCACTCCTGCGCAGCGGGATGGGTTGCAAAATTGCCACCAGGGCATTGCCCACGGGGCGGCGCTGCCCAGCGCGGCAAGTGACCCTAATCGCGATCCTGCTCCAGCCCGGTCCTTCGACCAGCGGTTTTGCGATCCGTCCCCTTCCGCCCCGGGCAATTCATCCTGACTCGAACGGACGATAAAGTCATAAGACAAGCGCTTTGGCATCCGCCCGCATCTTTGCTAGTGGCGTGATCGAATAGCTTTTCAGGAAACCATTTCCCCCGTGTCCACGCCGCTCGACAAGATCCGCAACTTCTCCATCATCGCGCATATCGACCATGGCAAGTCGACGCTCGCCGATCGCCTGATCCAGTTCACCGGCGGCCTGACCGACCGCGAGATGAGCGAACAGGTTCTCGATAACATGGAGATCGAGAAGGAACGTGGCATCACCATCAAGGCGCAGACCGTGCGCCTGGCGTACAAGGCGCAGGATGGCGAGACGTACACGCTGAACCTGATGGATACGCCGGGCCATGTCGACTTCGCCTATGAGGTCAGCCGCAGCCTCGCTGCGTGCGAAGGCGCGCTGCTGGTGGTCGACGCCGCGCAGGGCGTCGAGGCGCAGACGCTGGCCAATGTTTATCAGTCGATCGAGCACGACCACGAGATCGTGCCCGTCATCAACAAGATCGACCTTCCCGCCGCCGAACCCGAAAAGGTCCGCGCCGAGATCGAGGATGTGATCGGCATCGACGCTTCCGGCGCGGTGCTGGCCAGCGCCAAGTCGGGCATCGGCATCGGCGATATCCTGGAAGCGATCGTCAAGAACATCCCGGCGCCCAAGGGCGATGCAACCGCGCCGCTCAAGGCGATGCTGGTCGACAGCTGGTACGACCCCTATCTGGGCGTCGTCATCCTGGTCCGCGTGATGGAAGGCACCCTGAAAAAGGGGCAGCAGATCAAGTTCATGCAGGCGGGCACCACCCATCTGATCGACCGCGTCGGCTGTTTCCGCCCGAAGATCGAGCAGCTGACCGAGCTGGGCGTCGGCGAGATCGGTTTCATCACCGCGCAGATCAAGGACGTGGCGCAGGCGCGGGTCGGCGACACGCTGACCGACGCCAAGAAGCCGACCGAGCAGGCGCTGCCGGGCTTCAAGGAAGTCCAGCCGGTCGTGTTCTGCGGCCTGTTCCCGGTCGACGCGAACGACTTCGAGAAGTTGCGCGAGTCGATCAGCAAGCTGCGGCTGAACGACGCCTCGTTCAGCTTCGAGATGGAAACCTCGGCCGCATTGGGCTTCGGTTTCCGTTGCGGCTTCCTGGGCCTGCTCCATCTGGAAATAATCCAGGAGCGGCTGACCCGCGAGTATGACCTCGACCTCATCACCACCGCGCCGTCGGTCGTGTACCAGATTGAGCTGAGCCATGATGGCGGGCAACTCGACCTGCACAACCCGGCCGACATGCCCGATCCCAACAAGATCGCGTCGATCAGCGAGCCGTGGATCGAGGCGACCATCTATGTGCCCGACGAATATCTGGGCAGCATCCTGAAGCTGTGCCAGGATCGGCGCGGTATCCAAAAGAACCTGACCTATGTCGGCGGCCGTGCGCAGGCGACTTATGAACTGCCGCTCAACGAAGTCGTGTTCGATTTCTATGACCGGTTGAAGTCGCTGTCCAAGGGCTATGCCAGCTTCGACTATCATCAGATCGGCTATCGCGAGGGCGACCTCGTGAAAATGTCGATCCTGGTCAACGAGGAGCCTGTCGACGCGCTGTCGATGATCGTTCACCGCGGCACCGCCGAGACGCGCGGGCGCGGCATGTGCGAGCGGCTGAAGGAACTGATCCCGCGCCACCTGTTCAAGATCCCGATCCAGGCGGCGATCGGCGGCAAGGTGATCGCGCGCGAGACGATCAGCGCCATGCGCAAGGACGTGACCGCCAAATGCTATGGCGGTGACGCGACGCGTAAGCGCAAGCTGCTGGAAAAGCAGAAAAAGGGTAAGGCGAAGATGCGCGAATACGGCTCGGTCAGCATCCCGCAGGAAGCCTTCATCGCCGCGCTTCGCATGGGCGACGAGGCGTAAAAGCCCCTTCCTCCCCGGCACGGGGAGGGGGACCACCGCGAAGCGGCGGGGAGGGGGCTCTCCACATGGCTTTGCCTTCCTTGAAGCCCCCTCCGACAGCCCTTCGGGCTACCACCTCCCCGTGCCGGGGAGGATTTGGTGGGATAAAATCGTTCCTTGTGCGTTACAGCCGTCTGACGCCATGAAGGCGAAAAGGGGGCTGTCGATGAAGGGGTTTCGGTTTGTCGCGCTGATTGGCGCATTGTGCGTGTCCGCACCCGTGCTCGCGCAGAACCGTGCCCCGCTGGTCCTTGCCGCCGCCAGCCTTCAGGAATCGATGACCGCCGCCGCCGATGCCTGGGCGAAGAAGGGGCATCCGCGCCCCGTCATCTCCTTCGCAGCCTCGTCCGCCCTCGCGCGACAGGTGCAGGCGGGCGGCAAGGCCGATCTGTTCGCTTCGGCCGACGAAGAATGGATGGACGTCCTGCAAAAGGACGGCCTGCTGGCCGACCGCACCCGCAGTGCGTTCCTGGCCAACCGCCTGGTCGTGATCGCACCCGCAGGCAAGGGCGGGCAGGTCACGACGCGCACGCTGGGCAGGACGCTGTCCGCCGGGCCGCTCGCCATGGCCGATACCGACAGCGTGCCTGCGGGCAAATATGGCAAGGCGGCGCTCGAGAAGCTGGGCGCCTGGGCCATGGTCGCACCGCATGTCGTGCGCGCCGAAAATGTTCGTGCCGCGCTCGCCCTCGTCGAGCGGGGGGCGGCCCCTTACGGCATTGTCTATGCCACCGACGCCAAGGCTTCGTCGCGCGTCCGCGTGGCGGGCCTGTTCCCGGCGGCGAGCCATCCGCCGATCACCTATCCGCTCGCCCGGCTGAAAGCCTCGACCAACCCGGAGGGCGAGGGCTTCCGTCGCTTCCTGCTGTCGGGCGAAGGCAAGGCGATCTTCCGTCTTCATGGTTTCGCGACGCGATGACGGCCTGATGCTGTCGGCCGAGGAATGGGGGATCGTTCGCCTGTCGCTGCTGGTCGGTGGCACGGCGATGCTCGTGACGCTGCCGATCGCGTTCGTCTTGGCCTGGGCCTTGGCGCGGTGGCGGTTTCCGGGACGGGTGCTGCTCGACGGGATCGTCCATCTGCCGCTGGTCGTGCCGCCCGTCGTCACCGGCTGGGTGTTGCTGCTGGCCTTCGGGCCGGAAGGGCCGGTCGGGCGCTGGCTGGCGGCGTGGTTCGGGGTAAGCGTGCTGTTCCGCTGGACGGGGGCGGCGATCGCGGCGGGTGTCATGGCGCTGCCGCTGGTCGTGCGCGCCATCCGTTTGTCGATCGAGGCGGTCGATCCCCGGCTGGAGCAGGCCGCCCGGACCCTGGGGGCCGGGCGGGTGCGGGTCTTCGCCACCATCACCCTGCCGCTTTGCGCACCGGGCGTCCTCGCGGGGCTGGTGCTGGGCTTCGCACGCTCGATCGGGGAGTTCGGAGCAACGATCACCTTCGTCTCCAATGTGCCCGGCGAGACGGCGACCCTGCCGCTGGCCATCTATTCCGCGCTTCAGCGGCCCGGCGGCGAGGACATGGTATGGCGACTGGCCAGCGTGTCGGTGGTGCTGTCGCTGGTCGCGCTCGTTGCCTCCGAATGGCTGGCGCGTCGGATGGGGCGGGGGCTGCATGTCCTTTGACGTCGACGTCACGGTGCGGCGTGGCGAAGGGCGGATTGCGGCCTGCTTCGCCACCGGGCCGGGTGCGACCGTGCTGTTCGGGCCGTCAGGCGTGGGCAAGACCACGATCCTGCAAATGGTTGCCGGGCTCGTCCGGCCGGACACGGGCCATGTAAGGGTCGCGGGCGAGACGCTGTTCGATGCCGCTGCCCGTATCGATGTCCGCGCCGAGCATCGCCGTATAGGCTATGTCTTTCAGGAGCCACGACTATTCCCGCACCGGCGGGTTGCGGCCAATCTGCGCTATGGGATGGGGCGGGGCATTGCGCAGGGCGGGGGCGACTGGGACGGCGTCATCGCGATGCTGGGCATCGGCCATCTGCTGGACCGCTGGCCGCGAAGCCTGTCGGGCGGAGAGGCCCGGCGCGTGGCGATCGGGCGAGCGCTGCTCAGCAACCCGCGCGTGCTGCTCCTCGACGAGCCGCTGTCTTCGCTTGATCGGGCACGGCGGGGGGATATCCTGGATGCGCTGGAGGTCGTGCGCGACCAGAGCGGCATCCCGATCCTGATGGTCACACACGACCCGGAGGAAGCCGAACGGATCGCCACCGCCATCGTCCGGCTCTAGCGCGGTGCCTTGGCGGGCGGATCGGCGCACCACAGGACCTGCGCGATCAGCCGGGGTCTGGGACAGGCGCGGTCGGGCAGGGGGATCGTTTGGCCTGGGTGCCACAGCTTCAACCGGCGCAAGGTCTCGGGCATTTCCGAGTCGATCACCGCCAATGGATTGCCGTCGCCATAACGCGTTCCGCTGCGATAGCGCAGGACGGGGGCGTAGCGCCCACCGGCATTGATCCGGTTCACGGTGATCCAGAAGCCGAACGGTGCATCGGATGTGGGCACGGCGGAAATGATCGCGCCGCGCAGCGGACCCGTTTCGACGAAGCGCACCTCCTGATTGTTGTTGCGGCTCGTCTGTTGGCGAAAGACGGGCACGAAGCGGTCGCCCGTGCGGTCATAGGACAGCGCCATGCGGCCGACGCGCTGGTCGCCATTGCCGGCATGGACGCTGGCGACCTGGACCCAGAGCAGCGCACGTTCGGCGCTGGGGCGGACGATCCGTGCGGTTTCCAGATAATGGGCTTCATCGAACGCGTCGGGCTGGTCCGGACCGGCCAGCAGGTCGTCGAGCGCGGGACGACAGGTCTTCCCGCTATCGCGAGTCAGGCAAAGATGGAGCTTGCCCGGTGCCGTATTGCCGCCCGGGTCTTCCACGTCCGGCCCCTGGCTTGCCACAAGCCGCCAGCCGGGGGCCAGGGCAGAAAGGTCGACCGGAGCCGGCGCGGCGGCAATGGCGGGCAGCGCCAGAACGGCGAGCCATGGGAGCAGTCGATCATGGCCCCGACGCGCTTTCATGTCCTTCCTCCTCTACCGCCCTATGAACGAATGTGCCGCGACGTGGATGGCCGCCTCATAAAGTCCGTGTGACATTCCCGTCAGGGGTGTCAGAACAGCGTCGTCAGCAATACGCCGCCGATGATCGCGATTCCCGACAGGATCTGCCGCGCGCCCAGTCGCTCGCGGAACAGCCGGTGTCCGGCCATGGCAGCGATGGGGGCCTCGATAATGCCCAGCGCACGAACCGGCGCGGCGGGGGACAGGGCGAGCGCCACGAACCACCCCGCCGAGGCGCAGGCGCCGCACAACCCCGCGCCCAGCGACGGCCGCCAGCGGCGCGCCACCTCGACCAGCGTCGCCGGATCGCGCCAGGCGAGGATCAGGCCGAGCGCCAGCGTCTGCATCGCCTGAACGACGGCGACGCAGACCAGCGCGGCGAAGACCGGGTGGACGGGATCAAGTGCCAGTGCGGCGTGGCGAAAGGCGTTGAGCGAAAAGCCGAAGAACAGCCCCGATGCCAATCCCATCGCTGCACCGATCAGCGAGGCGCGTCGCTGCTCGGGCGGCGGCCAGGACAGGGCGACCAGGCCGGCCGTGGTGATGGCGACGCCGATCCAGGCCACGCCGCTGATCCGGTCATGATAGACGATCAGGCCGAGCAATGCGGCCAGCGGCAGCGAGCTTTGTTGAAGTGCGGTGCCGACCGCGAAGCCGGACCGCTGCATGGCGTCGAGCAGCGCGGCCGTTGCCAGCACCTGAGACGCGGCACCCACGATCGCCGACAGCCAGAAGGCGCCGCTCCAATGGAGGTCGGCCCCCGGCATGACCAAATGGGCCAGCGTGACGAACAGGATCGAGAAGGGCAGGCCGAACAGGAACCGCACCAGCGTCGCCCCCCATGGTCCCGAGGACGCCATGACCCCGCGTTGCAGGGCGTTGCGACCGACCTGAAAGGTCGCGGCCGCGATGGTGGCGGGAATCCATAACGGGTTTGTCATAGGGGAGGCGTCCTGTCGGGCGGGTGAAGTCCGCTCCAAACGAAAAGAGCGGCCCGTTGCCGGACCGCTCCTTCGTGCTTGATGGCAAGTCCACGGATTGCTTGCGCAATCCGGGGCAGCCCGCAACTTAGCGCTTCGAGAACTGGAAGCTGCGACGCGCCTTGGCGCGGCCATACTTCTTACGCTCGACGGTACGGCTGTCGCGGGTCAGGAAGCCAGCGGCCTTGACCGGAGCGCGCAGGATCGGCTCGTACTTGGTCAGCGCCTGGCTGATGCCGTGCTTGACCGCACCGGCCTGGCCCGACAGACCGCCGCCCTTGACGGTGCAGATCACGTCATACTGACCTTCGCGCTCGGTGATGCCGAACACCTGGTTGATGACGAGACGCAGCGTCGGACGTGCGAAATAGACTTCCTGGTCACGACCGTTGATCGTGATCTTGCCCGAACCCGGCTTCAGCCAGACGCGAGCCACGGCGTCCTTACGACGGCCGGTGGCATAGGCGCGGCCGAACTTGTCCAGTTCCTGCTGACGCAGCGGGGTGGTGCTGACGCGCTCGGCGGGAGCGGCAGGCGCTTCACCGGCAGCGGCGGTCTGCGCCGGGGCGGCAGCGGCCTGCTGGTTCAGGGTGGCGCCGAGATCGGCGAGCGACTGGCGGTTATCGGACATTATGCGCCCACCTTGTTCTTGCGGTTCATCGACGCGATGTCGAGGACTTCGGGGTTCTGAGCGGCGTGCGGATGCTCGGTGCCGGCGAAGATGCGCAGGTTGCGCATCTGCTGACGCCCCAGCGGACCGCGCGGGATCATACGCTCGACGGCCTTTTCCAGGACGCGCTCGGGGAAGCGGCCTTCCAGAACCTTGGCGGCGGTGATGCCCTTGATACCACCGGCATAACCGGTGTGCTTGTAGTACACCTTCTGGCCCAGCTTGTTGCCGGTGAAGCGCACCTTGTCCGCGTTGATGACGATGACATTGTCACCGCAATCGACGTGCGGGGTGAACGACGTCTTGTGCTTGCCGCGCAGGATGTTCGCGATGATGGTGGCGGCACGGCCGACAACCAGACCGTCGGCGTCGACGATATGCCACTTCTTCTCCACCTCGTGCGGCTTGGCCGCCTTGGTGGTCTTCATGAGCGCCTTCATGGGCGTGAGACCTTTCGGTTTGAAATGCAACACGCCGCCCGTGAACCCGGGCGGCGCGAACAAGGGTCCAATGCTGGAGGACCCCCAAAATGTCAAGCAAAGTGGGGCTTTGCTGACGGGTATTATGATACCTTGCGGTTTTGCCCGATGCTTCCCAGGCAATGCGCGGCGGCGGTCGCGGCGATCAGCAGGAGGGCGGCATTGGCCTGATGCGCGACCGCGATGTCGATCTGCACGCCCGACAAGAGCGTCGCGATGCCCAGGCCGATCTGGACGACGACCAGCACGATCACCAGCCACCCGGCGCGCCATGCGCCGTGCCGGATCGCCCGCGCCGCCATCCAGACGAGTATCCCCGCCGCGGCAAAGGCGAACCAGCGGTGGATGAACTGCACCACGACGGGGTTGTCGAAGACATTGGCGATGGCGGGCGTCATCATCGGGGTGCCTGCCGGGAACCACGCGTCACCCATCAGCGGCCAGCTGGAAAAGGCATAGCCCGCATCCAGCCCGGCGGTCAGCGCACCGAACATCAGCTGGACGAACAGCGTGACGATCGCACCCGCGCCGAGCAGCGTCAGCCGGGCAGGGGCCGCCAGGCGGTTGCGATGCAGCGCCATCAGGTCGAGCGCGGTCCATACGATCCCCGCCAGGATGAACAGCGCGGTCAGCAGATGCACCGCCAGCCGGATATGGCTGACGTCCGTGCGTTCGACGAGGCCCGACGCGACCATCCACCAGCCCACCGCCCCCTGCAATCCGCCCAGCGCCAGCAGCGCGACGAGGCGCGGCTTGTAGCCCGCCGGAATGGCCTTCCTCGCCCAGAACCAGATCAGGGGCAGGGCAAAGGCCATGCCGATCACCCGGCCGAGAACGCGGTGGAGATATTCCCAGAAAAAGATCGCCTTGAACCCGGCCAGCGTCATGTCGCGGTTGAAGGTCCAATATTCGGGAATGCGTTTGTAATTGGCGAATTCGGCCTGCCACTGCGCATCGGTCAGCGGCGGCACGATGCCGGTGATCGGCTTCCACTCGGTGATCGACAGGCCGCTATTGGTCAGGCGCGTGATGCCGCCGACCACGACCATGGCGACGATCAGCCCGGCGACCGCGAACAACCAGCGGGCCAGGCTGCGGGGGCGGGCAGTAATCATGAAGGCGGGGCTCGGTTGCAGCATGATGCCATCATAGGGTTTCGCACCCGCGCGCGATAGTGGACCGAATGCCCCGCCGCCCGGACCTTGCCCGGCGGGGCGGCACCGCCTAAATCCCCTTCATGGCGCATGTTCACACCCATCAGGAGCCCCAGGGGGCCGACCTCTCCGTCGCGGCCAAGGCTACCCTGGAGCGCGCCGGGGAACAGTGGACGGCGATGCGCGCCAGCGTGTTCGAGGCGCTGGCCGGGTTCGACAAGCCCGCCTCGGCCTATGACATTGCCGATGTCATGTCGCAGTCGCAGGGGCGACGCGTGGCGGCGAACAGCGTCTATCGCATCCTCGACCTGTTCGTCGGCGCGAATCTGGCCCGCCGGGTGGAGAGCGCCAATGCCTATGTCGCCAACGCGCATCCCGACTGCCTGCATGACTGCATCTTCCTGGTCTGCGACAAATGCGGGCAGATCACGCATATCGACGATGATCGCCTGACCGGCGCGGTCCGCGACGCGGCTGTCGGTGCGGGGTTTCGCCCCGAGCGGCCGGTGATCGAAGTGCGCGGTCGCTGCGGGGATTGCTCCGGGGACTGATCGTTCTTTTTCCTCCCCGATGCGGGGAGGTGGCAGCGCGCAGCGCTGACGGAGGGGGGCTTCCGCAAAGGTCGTCGCTGGCGGCACGCCCCCTCCACCAGCTTCGCTGGTCCCCCTCCCCGTGCCGGGGAGCATAAATGGATCCAGGCGAGAACGTAGCTCATTCCCGCAAATCCGCCAGCGTGTCCGACGTACATGTCATTTTGCAACATTGACACGCGCGCAAAAACAGGAAATGAATGCTGGTAACGTTACCAGATAAAACAGAATCAAAAGGGATGAGGATGATGATGAAGACGGGAACGCGCACCCGGCGGCTGCGCCGTCATGCGCTGGGCGCAGCCAGCCTGATGGTTCTGGCGGGCGGCATGATGGCCGCACCGGCCTGGGCGCAGGTCCCGCCGAACCAGGCAGCGCAGGACGCTTCATCCGATCCGACAGCCGTTCAGACCCCTGCGCCCCAGACCGATCAGGCTGATGAAGGCCCGACCCGCGACATCATCGTGACCGGATCGCGCATCACCACCGGCGGCTTCACCGCACCGACCCCGACCACGGTGATCGGCGAGGAACAGATCGCCGCCAACGCCCAGCCCAACGTCTTCACCACGGTCGCCCAGCTTCCCTCGCTCCAGGGTTCGACCGGCACAGCGACGAACACCTTCAGCACGTCGAGCGGCCAGCAGGGCCTCAGTTCCTTCTCGCTGCGCGGCGTCGGCGCGATCCGCACCCTGACCCTGCTCGACGGCCAACGCGTCGTCGGCGCGAACGTGACGGGCGTCCCCGACATCAGCCTTTTCCCGCAGCTGCTCATCAAGCGCGTCGATGTCGTGAACGGCGGTGCCTCCGCCTCCTACGGCTCGGACGCGGTCGGCGGTGTGGTCAACTTCATCACCGATACCCGGTTCAAGGGGATCAAGGGCAATGTCCAGGGCGGCGTCACCACCTATGGCGACGATCAGCAGGTGCTGGTCCAGCTGGCGGGCGGCACCAGTCTGCTCAACGACACGGTGCATGTGATCGCGAGCACCGAATATGCGCATGAGGACGGCGTCGGCGGCGGCGACTTCGGCATCAATCTGGCCAATGGCCGCGACTGGTTCCGCCAGTCGACGCTGATCAACCGCAACGTCCTGAACGACGGGTCGCCGCAATATCTGTTCCGCGACTATGCCCAGTCCTACAATTATACGAAGTACGGCCTCATCACCGCCGGGCCGCTACAGGGCATCGCCTTCGACCAGTCGGGCAATCCGTTCCAGTTCCAGTACGGCTCGAACGGCGTGCCCGCGCGCGACGCGGCGGGCAATGTCCGGGGCTGTCTGCCCGGCTTCTGCCAGGGCGGCGATCTGTCGGGCAATGTCGATGCCGGACGCTCGCTCCAGTCGAAGATCCAGCGCGTCAACGGCTATGGTCGTATCGGCTATGACTTCGCCCCCAATGGCGAGCTTTACGGCACGATCAACATCGGCCAGGTCAAGACCAACAACCAGCCGGTCGGCGGGCAGAACCGCCCGAACCTGACCATCCAGTGCGCCAACCCTTACGTCCCCGCGCTGGTCAAGGCACAGTGCGCCACGGCGGGCATCACCAATTTCCAGTATGGCACCAGCAACGCGGCGCTGGGCAACACGCAGGTCTATACCGATCGCCGCCAGTTCCGCTTCGTCGCAGGCGCCAAGGGACGTGAGAGCGTCGCCGGGTCCGACTGGTCCTACGACATGTATTTCGAACACGGCACCAACTATACCGATGTCGATGTCAGCAATATCATGCTGTCGCGCCGCTTCAATCAGGCGATCAATGCGACCACGCTGAACGGCGCGATCGTCTGCGCCGATGCGACCGCGCGCGCCAACGGGTGCCAGCCGCTCAACATCTTTGGCGGCAATCCCTCGGCGGCGGCGATCAGCTATATCATGCCGCAATATGGTCCGTATCAGCGGACCCGCCAGACTCAGGACGTCATCAGCCTGAACTTCTCGGGCTCGCCCTTCTCGTCCTGGGCGGGGCCGGTGTCGGTCGCGTTCGGCGGCGAGTTCCGCCACGAATTCTACCGCGTGCGCGCCGACCCTTACGGCGCGGGCTTCGCCAACACGCCCGCCAATGCCAACTACCCGGCCGACCCGGCGCTGCTGGCCGACGGCAACAACTGGTATGCGGGCAATTACAAGAACGGGACCGGCGCCTATAGCGTCAAGGAAGCGTTCGTCGAGGCGAACCTGCCGGTCATCAACTCGGACGCGGGCGGCCGTGCCAACATCAACGGCGCGGTGCGCGTTACCGACTACAGCACCTCGGGCACGGTCTGGGCGTGGAAGATCGGCGGCACCTGGGACCTGCCGGTCGATGGCCTGCGCATCCGCGGCGTGACCTCGCGCGACGTGCGCGCGCCCAACCTGTCGGAGCTGTTCGCCGCGCCGGTCACCACGACGCTGCCGGGCTTTTTCGATCCCTTCCGCAACGTCAATGTGCTGGCGCTCCAGAACACGATCGGCAACGTCAACCTGAAGCCGGAGATCGCCCGCAACACGACGCTGGGCATCGCCTTCTCCAATTCCCAGGCGATCCCGGGCCTCAGCCTGTCGGTCGACTATTATAAGATCAAGATCACCGACGTGATCTCCAGCCTGGGTGCGCAGGACATCGTCAACCTGTGCTACCTCAACATCGCGCCCGAGACCTGCGGCGTGTTCAACCTGAACAACCCCAACGGCCCGAACTTCATCAACGTCCAGTCGTTCAACCTGGCCTCGATCCTGACCGATGGCTTCGATATCGAGGCGAGCTATCGCTGGCGCAATCCGCTGGGCCTGCCGGGCAACCTGACGCTGCGGGCGCTGGCGACCAATATCCGGCGCTTCATCACCGATACCGGCCTGCCGAACACGATCCCGAACGACACGGCGGGCGTGAATATCGGCAACACGCCCAAGTGGAAGTGGCTGGCGGTGCAGACCTATGCCACCGACGACTGGTCGCTGCTGTTGCAGGAACGCTGGTTCAGCGACGGCAAGCTGGGCAATCAGTACATCCAATGCACCACCGGCTGCCCCGCCTCGACCGCGAACCGGCCGACCATCGACAATAACTTCATCCCCGGCGCCTTCTATTTCGACATTGGCGGCACCTATAATGTGAGCAAGGCGGTGACGGCCTATTTCAAGGTCGACAATGTGTTCAACCGCGATCCGGCCAAGTCGCCCTATTTCGTCAACCCGGCGCTCTATGACGTTCTCGGGCGGGTGTACCGCGCGGGCGTGCGCTTCAACTTCTGACGGGGACCCACATGATGACGAAGTCGCGGACGATCGCATCCCTGCTGCTGGCCGTGTCGGGGGCTGCGCTGGCGGCCGACCGGCCGGGGAGCAACCCGATCATCCGCGACCGCTTCACGGCGGATCCCGCGCCGCTGGTCGTGGGAAACACGCTGTACCTCTATGTCGGGCATGACGAAGCGCAGCGCGACGAGATGTTCAACATGAAGGAGTGGCTGGTCTATTCCACCACCGACATGAAGAGCTGGACGCCGCACGGCGCCATCATGAACGTCAAGGACTTCAAATGGGCCAAGAAGGACGCCTGGGCCAGCCAGGCGATCTATAAGAACGGCAAATACTGGTTCTACGCCGCCGTCGAGCATGACAACAGCCATCCGGGCAAGGCGATCGCGGTCGCGGTGTCCGACAAGCCCACCGGCCCGTTCGTCGATGCCAGGGGTTCTGCGCTCATCACCAACGAGATGACGCCGAAGGGTACGCATAGCTGGGAAGATATCGACCCGACCATCATGACCGATGACGACGGCACGACCTGGATCGCCTGGGGCAACCGGCAATGCTATATCGCCAGGCTGAAGCCCAACATGATCGAGATCGACGGCCCGATCACCGAGATCACGCCGCCGCATTTCGAGGAAGGGCCGTGGCTGCACAAGCGCGGCAAGCTCTATTACCTGACCTATGCCTCGCTCGACCGGACGACGCAGCGGGACGAGCATATCTCCTACGCGACCGCGACCTCGCTGAAGGGGCCATGGACCTATCGCGGGCTGCTGACGGGCTCGGGCAAGTACAGCTTTACGATCCATCCGGGCATCGCCGAGTTCAAGGGTAAGTCCTACCTGTTCCTGCACAATGCGAACCTCGCCATCGGCGACCAGAGCGGCGCGATCGGACGGCGCGCGGTGACGGTCGAGCGGCTTTACTACAATCCCGACGGGACGATGAAGCCGGTCGTGCAGACGGACGCTGGTGTGACGGCATCGGCGCGGTAGGGCGCGTATGGAGCATGGCATTTTACGGTTTCAGGCCGAACCCCTCCCCTTTAGGGGAGGGGCTGGGGTGGGGCATCTCCACGAGCCGCTTGTTTGCGGAAGCGCCCCACCCCCTGCCCCTCCCCTGAAGGGGAGGGGAAACTGTACGTCATGCCATCCGATTCTAGTAACGCGGCGGGGCCGTGGAGTCGCGTTCGATCAGTTGATGCTCCAGCACCGTGACGCGCGGCTGGCCGTTCGGCGCCGGAACCCCGCCCCGGATTTCCTGGATCAGCCTTTGCAACGCCTCGGTCGCCAGCGCGCGGACCGGCTGGTGGATCGTCGTCAGCGGCGGCCAGAGCGTCGTTGCGGCGGTGCTGTCGTCGAAGCCCACCACGGTCAGGTCGCCCGGCACGTCCAGATGCCGCCGATGCGCCACCGAGACGATCGCGGCGGCCATGTCGTCGTTGCTGGCGAAGATCGCGGTCGGCGGGCTTTCGTCGCTCAGCAGTTCCTCGCCTGCCCGCAGGCCCGAGGCATAGCTGTAATCGCCCTGGACGATCCGCGTTTCGAGACCGCCTTCTTCCTCGACCGCGCGGCGAAAGCCCGCCAGTCGCTCGATACTGGCCGACTGGCCGGGATTGCCATGGACGAAGCCGATGCGACGATGGCCCAGGGCGATCAGGTGGCGGGTCATGTCATAGGCGGCGCGCGCATTGTCGATCCAGACGGACACGGCATCGGGCGCGACGCCGCCGATCACCGCCATGGGCAACCGTGCCTCGCGGATGATGTCGCGGACGAAGTCGGATTCACCCAGCGGCGGGGCCAGGATGACCCCCGCGATCCGCTGGCCGATCAGCCCCTCGATCGCCTCGCGCGTCGGCGGGCGGCCCTGTTCGCCTTTCAGCAGGAACAGCTGCGCCGCGCGGGTCGAGGCTTCTTCGAACACGCCGACCAGCAATTCGCTCATGAAGGCGGCGCTGGGGTTGGAATAGATGACGCCGATGCGGACCTCGCTGGCCGTCACCAGGCTGCGCGCCATCAGATTGGGGGTGTAGTTCAGCCGCTTGATGACCTCGCGGACATGGACGCGCACTTCGTCGCGCACGCCCGCATCGCCGTTGATGACGCGCGAGACGGTCATGGGCGAGACGCCGGCCTCCTTGGCCACGTCGATGATGGTCACGCCGCGCGGGCGCTTTCGGGTCTTGGTCACGGTCATCCTGTCCCGTCATCGGGCTTCACGCTATGCCGATGCTCAGCCACAGCCGTGCCCCGGCATGCCGCATCAGGTCAATGGGAACGACATATGCCGAACACGCCGAAGGACCGCATGTGAAGGGTTTTCCCTATATCCGCTGGACGATCATCGCCCTGTTCGTGGGTGCGATGGTCATCAACTATCTGACACGCAGCATCCTGGGCGTCGCCGCGCCCGCGATCATGGCCGAACAGCATATCAGTTCGGAACAATATAGCTGGATCACCGGCGCCTTTCAGTTCGGCATCATGTTTCAGCCGGTGGCGGGCTATCTGCTCGACCTGATCGGGCTGAAGATCGGCTTCACCCTGTTCGTCGCGGTGTGGTCGTGCATCACCATCGGGCACGGCTTCGCCAATGGCTGGCTGGGCTTTGCCGGGCTTCGCGGCGCGCTGGGGCTGGTCGAGGGTTCGGCGCAACCGGCGGGCATGAAGGTCGTCGCCGAGTGGTTCCCGGCGCGCGAGCGCGGCGTGGCGGGCGGCATCTATCAGATCGGGGCCTCGTTCGGCGCGGTCTTCGCGCCGCCGCTCGTCGCTTGGGCGGTGTTCCACCATAGCTGGCGCGCGGCCTTCTTCGTGGCGGGCGGGCTCGGGTTGCTCTGGGTGGTCGCCTGGCTCTTCTGGTATGCGACGCCAGCCCGCCACCGCGCGCTTTCGGCCCGCGAGCGGACACTGATCGTCGAGGGGCAGGAAGCCGCGCTCGTCAAGCAGCGCCGCCGTCCGCCGCTGGGCGAGCTGCTGCGCCGTCGCAACCTGTGGGCGATCGCGGCGGCGCGGTTCCTAGCCGATCCGGTCTGGGGCATGTTGTCGCTGTGGATGCCGCTCTACCTCGTCCAGGCGCGGCATTTCGACCTGACCCAGATCGCGATGTTCGCCTGGTTGCCCTTCCTCGCCGCCGATCTGGGGTGCCTGTTCGGCCCGGCGGTCGTCGCCTTCCTGCAACGGCGCGGCGTCAACCTGATCGACGCGCGGCGCGGGGCTTTCACGCTGGGCGCGGTGCTGATGACGGGCATGATGTTCGTCGGCAGCGTGGGCAGCCCCGTCGCCGCCGTCGCGCTGCTGTGCCTGGGCGGTTTCGCCCACCAGACGCTGTCCGTCACCGTCATCACTTTATGCTCCGACCTGTTTCCGCAGGATCAGGTCGCGACCGCGACCGGCGTGTCGGGGACAGCGGCCAATCTGGGCGTGCTGATCTTTACCCTGACGCTCGGTTCGCTGGTCGATCAGGTCGGCTATCAGCCCTTCTTCATCCTGCTCGGCCTGCTCGATCTGGCCGGTGCGGCTCTCCTCTGGACCTTGGTGCGCAAACCCGCATGACCCCGAACAATCCCATCCTGCCGGGCTTCAATCCCGATCCCTCGATCGTGCGCGTCGGCGAGGATTATTACATCGCGACCTCGACCTTCGAATGGTATCCGGGCGTCCAGATCCACCATAGCCGCGATCTGGTGAACTGGACGCTGGTGGCGCGGCCGCTGAACCGGGCGAGCCAGCTCGACATGCGGGGCAATCCGGACTCCTGCGGAGTCTGGGCACCCGACCTCACCTACGCCGATGGGCGGTTCCACCTGATCTTCACCGACGTAAAGCGCTATGGCCGCACCACCGTCGACGGCGCGAAGGGCGCGTCGCTGCGCGACTTCCACAATTACTGGGTGTCGAGCGACCGGATCGACGGCGAGTGGAGCGATGCCGTCCATCTGAACAGCAGCGGCTTCGACCCGGCGCTGTTCCATGACGATGACGGGCGCAGTTGGCTGCTGAACATGCTGTGGGACCATCGCCCCGATCGCAAGCGCTTTGCCGGGATCGTGATCCAGCAGATGGACCTGACCACCGGCCGCCTGCTGGGCGAGCGTCGCCGCATCTTCGACGGCACGGCGCTGGGTTTCACCGAGGGGCCGCATCTGTACAAGCGCGACGGCTGGTATCATTTGCTGGTCGCCGAGGGGGGAACCGAGCGCGGCCATGCCGTGACGATGGCGCGCGCGCGCGACCTGTTCGGCCCCTATGAGGTGCATCCCGACGGCCCGGTGCTGACCGCGCGCGACACGCCCGACGCACCGCTGCAACGCACCGGGCATGGCGATCTGGTCGAGACGCCGGAGGGGGAGACGTGGATGGCCTATCTCTGCGGCCGTCCGCTGCCCGCCAGCAATCGCTGCGTGCTGGGCCGCGAGACGGCGATCCGGCGGATGGAGTGGGGCGCGGACGGCTGGCTGCGCTGTGCCGAACCGACGCCGGTGGCGGCTGTCCCCGCGCCGGTCGAGGCGCGGGACCAGTTCGATAAACCAGTTCTGCCGACCGCCTTCCAATGGCTGCGCACGCCCGAGCCGGACCATATCTTCAGCCTGACCGAACGTCCCGGCCATTTGCGACTGTTCGGGCGCGAAACGATCGGCAGCCATTTCGAACAGGCGCTGGTCGCCCGCCGCCAGACCGCCTTCCGCTATGACGTGCGGACGGTCGTCGATTACGAGCCGGAGCATTTCCAGCAGGCCGCCGGGATCGTCGCCTATTACAACAGCACCAAATACCACTTCCTCCAGATCACGGCCGGGGATGCGGGCGAAAAGCTGATCCAGGTCCTGTCGGTCCTCCCGAACGGGGAGGGACAGAGCCTGATGGGGCCTGCAACACCCGCCCCGGCTGGTCCGACCGAGTTGCGGGCGGTGGTCGATCACGAGGAACTGCGCTTCGCCTTCCGTGCCGAGGGAGCGGCGGAATGGACGTGGCTTTCGCAGACCTTCGACGCCTCCATCCTCTCGGATGAGGCGACGTTGGCCGGTTTGCCCAATTTCACGGGGGCCTTTGTCGGCATGGCGTGTCAGGATATGAGCGGGTCGGGTCATCCGGCAGACTTCCGCTATTTCCACTATGTCGAGCGACTTGACGGCGATTGAGCAATCGATCGGCCTGATTGGCTAGACCAATATGGACAGGCCGCTTTCCCGTCGTTAAGCTTGCCCTCAGACATCGGCGCCGCGATGCGCCGGGAGAGGGTAGGGGAGTGACGGGCTTGCGGGTACGCAATCTGCGCTGGTGGATCGTTGCGCTGATCTGCGCGGGGACGATCGCCAATTATCTGGCACGCAACAGCCTGGGCGTCCTCGCGCCCGAGCTGAAGTCCGCGCTCCATATGTCGACGCAGCAATACAGCTATGTCGTCGGTGCGTTCCAGCTGGCCTATACGATCATGCAGCCGGTGGCGGGGGCGTTCATCGACCGCTTCGGCCTGCGCGCCGGGTTCGCGCTGTTCGGCCTGGCCTGGTCGGCGGCGAACATGATGCACGCGCTGGCGATCGGCTGGGTCAGCCTGGCCATCTATCGCGGCATATTGGGCCTGTTCGAGTCCGCGGCCATCCCCTCGGGTATCAAGGCGGTGGCTGAGTGGTTCCCGGCGCGCGAGCGCTCGGTGGCGGTCGGCTGGTTCAACGCGGGCACCTCGCTCGGGGCGCTGATCGCACCGCCGGTGGTGGTGGCGGTTGCGCTGTGGGCCGACTGGCGCACAGCCTTCATCGTCACCGGAGGCGTCGGCATCTTCTGGGCCGCTGCCTGGTACATCTTCTATCGCTCGCCCGACGACCACCCTGCGATCACGCCCGAGGAAAAGGCGATGATCGCGGTCGAAAAACCCAAGGGGCCGGTTCAGCGCGCCAAGGCGAAGGATATCCTGCGCACCTCGCGCTTCTGGGTGATCGCGGTACCGCGTTTCCTGGCCGAACCGGCGTGGCAGACCTTCAGCTTCTGGATCCCCCTCTACCTCGCCAGCGAGCGCGGTATGGACCTGAAGCAGATCGCGCTGTTCGCCTGGCTGCCGTTCCTGGCGGCCGATGTCGGCGGCATATTGGGCGGCTATCTCTCGCCCTGGCTGATGAAGCGTGGCGTCTCGCTGATCCCGTCGCGGGTCGCCGGCGTTGTCCTGGGCGCGGTCCTGATGATCGCGCCGGGCTGTATCGGACTGGCCGCCAGCCCCTATACGGCGATCGCGTTGTTCTGCATCGGCGGCTTCGCGCACCAGATGATCTCCGGCCTCATCAATACCTTATCAGCCGATGTGTTTGCCCCGGCCGAGGTCGGCACCGCCAATGGCTTTATCGGCCAGGCGGGCTGGATCGGCGGGCTGCTCTTCTCGCTACTGATCGGGCAGCTGGCCGATACGGTCGGCTATGCGCCGCTTTTTGCCGTGCTGGCGGTCTTCGACCTGATCGGGGCGGCGGTGCTCATCCTCTTCATCCGGCGGCTGACGCCGTTCGCCGCCACGACCCAGGAGACCGGCCAATGAGGCGCGCCACCCTTTCCCAGCCGCCGCGCTTCGCCATCACCGGCCAGTCGCGCGGGCGGCTGACGCTGACCGCCGATACCGGCGCGGTCGCGCACCTCTTCGTGCTGGAGGAGGACATGATGCGCCTTCTGCTGCTGGCCGAGGGGCGCGTGACCAGCCCGCCCAGTTGGGCGATTGCGCCGGGGGTCGAGGACATTGCCGAACCGGGCCGGGATCGGATGGACGTGTCGGGCTTCGCTTGCCCCGATTTCACCTGCGAGGAAGCGGACGGCCACCTGATCGTCGCGACTGCGCGGCTTCGCGTGACCCTCACTCTGGACGGCTTGCACGGCCGGTGGGAACAGCGGGCCGAAAAAGGCTGGCACGTCATCACGCAGGACCGCCCGACCCAGGCATATGACTTCGGATGGTGGGACGGCCGCGCGCATCATTATGCCGCGCGGGTGCCGGGCGAGCGCTTCTACGGACTGGGCGACCGCACGGGCGATACCGACCGGGCGGGTAGGCGCTTTCGCCTGACCAATGTCGACCCGATGGGCTTCGATGCCGAGACGAGCGATCCGCTCTACAAGTCGATCCCCTATATGCTGGTCGCCGATGCCGAGGGGCGGTGCCACGGCGAGTTCTACGACACGGTCGCCGATGTCACCTTCGACCTGGGGCAGGAGCTGGACAATTATCACGGCCTCTATCGCCATGTCGTGGCCGATGCCGGGGATGTGGATCGCTGGATCATTGCCGGGCCGGACCCGTTGGCGGTCACGCGGCGCTTCACTTGGCTGACCGGGCGTCCGGCGCTGATGCCGCGCTGGTCGCTGGGCTATTCGGGCTCGACGATGACCTATACCGATGCGCCCGACGCGGCGGCGCAGATGGCGGGGTTTCTGGAGCTGTGCGAACGGCACGATCTGGGCTGCACCTCCTTCCATTTGTCGTCGGGCTACACGTCGATCGGCGACAAGCGGTACGTCTTCCACTGGAACCGCGACAAATTCCCCGATCCCGCCGCCTTCATCGCTTCCTATGCCGAGGCAGGTGTCCGGCTGGTGCCCAATATCAAGCCCGCATTGCTGCGCAGCCATCCGCGTTATGACGAGGTGGCGGCGGCCGGACTGTTCGTCGCGAACGCGGACGGAGAGCCGGTCGAGGCGCAGTTCTGGGACGAGGTCGGCAGCTATATCGACATGACCTTGCCGAAGGCGGCGGCGTGGTGGCGCGATCAGGTTACCACCGCGCTGCTCGATCACGGGATCGAGGCGACATGGAACGACAATAACGAATATGAGCTGTGGGACCGCCGCGCCCTGGTCGACGGCTTCGGCCAGTCCCGCCCTGCCTTCGAGATGCGCCCGGTCCAGCCGATTCTGATGACCCGCGCCTCGCGTCAGGCTCAGGTCGCTGCACGGCCCGATACGCGGCCCTATGTCGTGACCCGGTCAGGCATGGCGGGGCTGCATCGTTATGCGCAGACCTGGTCGGGCGACAACCGGACCGAGTGGAAGACGATCCGCTACAACGCGCGCCAGTCGATCGGGCTGGCGCTGTCGGGCGTGTCGAACAGCGGCCATGACGTCGGCGGCTTTTCCGGACCTGCGCCGTCGCCCGAGCTGCTGATCCGCTGGGTGCAGGCGGGGGTGCTGATGCCCCGGTTCAGCATCCATAGCTGGAACGACGACCGGACGGTCAATGAGCCCTGGATGTATCCGGAGGTGCTGCCCGCGATGCACCGCCTGATGGCGCTGCGCCAGACCTTGATCCCGTTCTTCTACGACCTGCTGCACCGCTATCATGAGGATTACGAGCCGATGGTCCGCCCGCTCTGGGCCGACTTCCCGCAGGACCCAGCGGCCTGGGGCGAGCGGGACGAGCATATGCTGGGGCCGGATGTTCTTGCCGCCCCGGTGATGGATGAAGGGGCGGAGCGCCGTTCGGTGCAACTGCCGAGCGGAACCGAATGGGTTCACGTCTGGACGGGCGAGCGTTTCGCCGGTGGCGTAAAGGCCGATGTCGCCGCGCCACTTGATGGCCCGCCGCCGCTGTTCGCGCGGAGCGGATCAGCGATGCTGGTCGACCTAGCCCGGGGCGGCTGGCGGCCTGAGCCCTATCGTCGTGGGCTGTGGCTCTTCCCGCCCTCGACCGGCGCTGTCCGTTGGACCGGCATGGACGATAGCGGCGACGGTCATGGCTCGGTCACGCGCTGGCATCTGACCGGCCAAGCCGATGGGGAGCGGGTCGTCGTCGCTGTGTCACGCGACGGGGAAGCGGAGGGCGGCATGACCCTTCTGCTCCCGCCGGGCGACGGCCGAGCCCTGATCGTCGAAGGCGCGGACAGTATGCCGGTCGAGCAGGCTGGACGACGCGGCCTTCATCTGACCGTCTGACGTTTCGATCGGGCAAGCGAGAGCGTCCGGCCTTGGCCGGGCGCTTTTGCGTATCTGGCGCTGGTTAGTGATGCGCAAATGTCGCACACGTTTGCAATTCTTCATTGTGTTAGCGCAACCAAAGCAACCCGCCTTCGCAGGTCTAACAACAGCATTGCATTGGTAAGGCCATTCGGTATGTTTGGTTGACAAGGCAAGACCGGCCAAGACCGGCGGCAATGGGAGGGAAGGATGAAGATGCTGCGTTCCACCGTGGCCCTGACGGCGATGATCGCATCGCTGTCGGCGGCAAGTCAGGTTTCGGCTCAGCAGGCCGCACCATCGCCAGCCGATGAGGCGCAACTGACCCAGGCGGCACAGGGACAGCCCGGCGGCCCCACCTCCAACGTCCCGCCCGAACCGGCCAGCGCAGGCGACATCATCGTCACCGCCAACAAGCGCGCCGAGAATGTCCAGCGCGTGCCGCTCGCCGTGTCGGTCGTCGCTCCGGCCCAGTTGGCGGCGGCGGGTGTCCGCAACTTCACCGATATCGGCAAGGTTTCCTCTTCGCTGGTCGTCCGCCCGGCCGAACAGCCGCAGAATTCCAATATCTCGCTGCGCGGCGTCGGCACCTTCGCCTTCGGGATCGGCGTCGAGTCGAGCGTCGCGGTGCTGGTCGACGAAGTGCCGCTGGCGTTCCAGGCGCGCGCCTTCACCGACCTGCCCGATGTCGAGCGGATCGAGGTGCTGCGCGGCCCCCAGAGCACGTTGTACGGCAAGTCGGCCTCGGCCGGTCTGGTCAACCTGATCACCCGCAACCCGACTTCGGAGCTGCGCATCCGCGCCAATGCGGTGGCGACCACCGATCGGGAGCAGGGCGTCAATTTCAGCGTGTCCGGTCCGATCAACGAGCAGCTCGGCTATGTCGTGTCCGCCGCCTACAACAATTGGGACGGCAATATCCGCAACCTGTTCAACGGCAAGTGGGTCAATGGCCGCGAGACGCTGAACTTGCGCGGCAAGCTGCGCTGGGAGCCGACCGATACGGCGGCGCTGGTCATCTCGGGCAATTACGTCAACGGCAACACCACGGTCGGTCGCCCCTTCCTGGCATTTGGTCAAAATGCCCGGCTGCGCGGCACCGCCGGGCTGACCCCATCGGTCGTTCTGCCCGGCGTCGTGGTCGGGCCGGACAACCAGACGATCAGCAACAATTACGACTCGCGCACCAAATATGAGGGCGGCGGCGGTTATATCCGTGGCGAGTTCGGCATCGGTTCGCTGAACCTGGTGACGATCAGTTCGTACGACCGCTTCCACCTGAACGACTATCTGGACCATGACGACACGTCGGCACCGGGCAATCTGGGCAACAACACGCAGATCGGCGTGTTCAATTCCGAGCAGGTGACGGAGGAAGTCCGCCTGCAGTCCGACGCGGACAAGCCGTTCCGCTATACGGTCGGCCTCTACGGCGCGAATGTGAAGTTCAACCGCCCGTTCCAGCGCGGGCCGTATTTCTCGCTCGCCAACTGGTATGCCACGTCGCAGTCGCGCCAGGTCGCGGCCTTTGCGCAGGTCGACTGGACGATCGTGCCCGACCTGACCTTCACCGGCGGCGGTCGCGTCCAGAACGAGCGGGTCAGCTATACCTTCCGCGACAATCTGGCGGGCACGGCCTTTGCGGGTCACGCCAGCGACACGGCGGGCACCTATCGCGGCACGCTGCGCTATGATTTCAGCCCGACGATCAACGGCTTCGTGACTTATGCGACCGGATACAAGGGCCAGACCTACGACCTGACGACCGGCTTCAACCGCAATCGTGCGTTGGCCGGGCCGATCCGCCCCGAACGCTCGCGCGATAAGGAACTGGGTATTCGCAGCCAGTTCCTCGACCGCCGCCTGACCGCCAACGTCACCTTGTTCGACACCAATTACCGTGACCTTCAGGCCCAGACGATCGAGACGCTGGCCGATGGCACATCCAATTATCGCCTGACCAATGTCGGCAAGCTGAATACCAAGGGCGTCGAGTTCGAGGGTTCGATGCGGTTCAGCGACAGCTTCAACCTGGGCGGGGCCGTCACCTATCTCGATGCGAAGTACACCGAGTTCGGGGTCGCCCAATGCTATCCACTCCAGACCGCGGCACAGGGCTGCACCGGCTCCCCCGCCAGCCAGAACCTGACCGACACGACGGCGATCCAGGCGCCCAAGTGGAAGTTCAACGCCAATCTCGATTACTCGCCGCGCCTGACCACGACAACGCGCGGTGTGGCGCAGGTGAACTGGCAATATCAGAGCAGCCTGTATTTCCAGGCACGCGATCCCCAGACCTTCCAGCCCGCCTTCAGCATCGTCAATGTCGGCCTGGGCGTGCGCGAGGAGGATCGCCGATGGGAGCTGGTCGCCTTCGTCAACAACCTGTTCGACAAGCAATATTACGGGTCGCTGGTGAACACGGCGGGCAATTTCGGCAACAACGTCGCGACCCAGGCGGTGCTGCCGCGTGACTTCGGCCGCTATGCCGGGATGCGCGTCGGTCTGAACTTCTGATGCGCCGGATCGCACTGGGGCTGGCGGCGGTGGCGGGGCTCGCCGTCGTCGCCACTGCGCAGATGCCGGGGGAGGGGCAGGGCAATGCGCCCGCCCGTCCCCCGGTCGACGCACCCGAACTCGCGAAGCTGGGCCGCTACCCGGTCGGCGTGCAGCACAGCCGGTTCGTCCAGCTGGAGCAGGCCGACCCGCTCCAGGGCAAGGATCGGCCCGCCATCGTCGATCGCGAGCTGCCGTTGCTCATCTGGTATCCGGCGGCCTCGGCGGGGCGGGGGACCACCTATCATACCGCCCTGTCCGGTGAGGATGGCCGCGACGTCGGCTTCGATCTGCCCGGCCTGGCCTCGCCCGACCGTCCGGTTGCGGCGGGCCGTTTCCCGCTGGTGATCCTGGCGCATGGCTATGGGAACACGCCCGAAGTCCTTTCCTGGCTCGGTGAAAATCTGGCCAGCAAGGGCTATGTCGTCGTCGCCCCGGCCTTTCGCGATCCGCCGATCAGTATCCGTACCGATGCCGCCCGTGCGGGACCGATCGCTCGGCGACCGCTCGACATCGCCTTCGTCACCGCCCAGGCGCAGGCCCGTGCCGACCAGCATAAGGGCATATTTGCCGCTGCCGATCCGACACGGACCGCGCTGATCGGCTATTCGATGGGCGGTTACGGCGTGCTGACGGTCGGTGGCGCGCCGCTGAACCCGGCCATGGGCAAGCTCAGCCGGGATATCCTCACGCCCTTTGCCGGTGATCGGGCGGGCGAATTGCGCGGGAGAAATCTCAAGGCCATAGTCGCACTCGCGCCTGCCGCCCGCTTCGGCGATGTGCCGATCTGGTCGGGGCGGGGGGTAGGGGCGGTGCCGGTGCCGACCCTGATCGTCGTCGGCGATCATGACCGGGTCGTCGGGCATGAGGCAGTGCGTGCGCTGTTCACGGCGCCCGCGTCGGCCCCCCGCTATCTGCTGACCTTTGCCCAGGCCGGGCATAGCATCGCCCTGACACCCGCACCGCCCGCGATGCGGCAGCGTTTCTGGGACATGGACTGGTTCGAGGACGCGGTGTGGCGCAAGGACCGGCTGCTGCCCATCCAGACCCATTTCATCACCGCCTTTCTCGACCGCTATGTGAAGGGTGAGACGGCGATGGATGCCTATCTCAACGGCCTGACGGTGCAGTCGGATGCGGGCCGCTGGCCGGGCGCGCCGGTCGGCCGGGTGGCGCAATACAGCCCCGGCCCGCCCGCCTCGACCGTGTGGAAGGGATTCCAGCCCGGCCGTGCGGTCGGCATGAGCTTCGAATATCGCCCCGCACCCGGCTGGAGATGAACGGGGGCGGGGTCTAGACTGACGACCAAGGCTGGCGGTCAGGACCGGCCGAATGACGGGAGAGCGACGTGATGGGCAGGACCATGTGGGGATATGCCGCGGCGGGCATGATGCTGGCCACAGGCGCGCCGCTCTACGCACAGGATGCCGCGCCCCGGCCCGGCCCCGTTCTCGCGGCGGCCGATCTGCGTGACGGGACCGACCTGTCGGGGCCGTGGCATTACTCTATCGACCCGTTCCGCTCCGGCATTTCGGGCTTTCACGGCGGCATGCCCGATAGCGGGCAGCAGCGGTGGAAGGACGTGGACGTTCGCGCCGAGATGGCGAAGGACAGCCGCGTCCTCTACGAATTCGACCTGCCCCATTCGCCGCTGACCTCGCTGCCGTCGTCCTGGCTGACCCAGGCACCCGAGCTTCGCCATTATGACGGGCTGATGTGGTATCAACGGACTTTCGCCGCGCCCGCCGTCCGCAAGGGGCGCTATTTCCTCCGTTTCGGCGCGGCCAATTACGCCACCATCGTCTATCTGAACGGCAAGCCGGTCGGAAAGCATGAGGGCGGCTTCACACCCTTTGCCTTCGATATCACCGGGCTGCTGCGCGACGGCCAGAACCAGGTCACGGTCGGCGTCGACAGCCAGGCGACCGAAGCCACCGTGCCGCCGCCCGTCACCGATTGGGAAAATTATGGCGGCATCACCCGGCCGGTTCGGCTGATCCAGACGCCAGACACCTATGTCGACGATGCCTGGGTGCGCCTGACCCGTGACGGCAAGATGGCGGTCGACGTGCATCTCGACGGGCCGCAGGCGGCGAACCGGCCGGTGCGACTGCGCATCGCCGAGCTGGGGCTGGACCGGGCGGGTATCACCGATGCCAAGGGTGACTGGCGCGCGACCATGGCCGCGCCCCGCGCGCTGGTCCGCTGGTCGCCCGAGCGGCCCCGGCTCTATGACGTGGCGGTGACGGCGGGTGATGATCAGTGGCGCGACCGGATCGGTTTTCGCACGATCGAGCGGCGCGGGGCCGATATCCTGCTCAACGGCAAGCCGATCTTCCTTCGCGGCATTTCGATGCATGAGGAAGAACTGGGCGTCGATCCCACCCGCGCGATGACCCCCGCCGCCTCGCGCGCGCTGCTATCCGAGATCAAGGACGGGCTGCACGGCAATTTCGTCCGGCTGGCCCACTATCCGCATTCCGACGTGACGGTGCGGCTGGCCGACGAACTGGGCCTGATCGTCTGGAGCGAGGTGCCGGTCTATTGGCGGGTCGCCTGGTCCAACCCCGACACGCTGAACCGCGCCCGGACGATGCTCGCGGAGAATATCCTGCGCGACCGCAACCGCGCCTCGATCGCCATCTGGAGCGTTGCCAACGAGACGCCCGTGACCGACGCCCGCAATGTCTTCCTCCGCACGCTGGTCGGCGATGTCCGTCGGCTGGACGACACGCGCCTGGTCAGCGCCGCGCTGCTGGTCGAGCGGGGGGAGGGCGCCGATCACCCCGTGATGACCCTCGCCGATCCGCTGGCCGACGCGCTCGATGTCATGGCGATCAACACCTATAATGGGTGGTATACCCAGGATCGCCTGACCGATCTGGCGCGCAGCGAATGGCGGGTGCCCGCCGACAAGCCGCTGATCTTTTCCGAATTCGGCGCGGATGCGCGGGCGGGTTTCCACGATCCGGCGAACAAGCAGAAATTCTCCGAGGAGTTTCAGGCCGACTATTACCGTGCCACGCTGGGCATGGCGGACCATGTGCCGACCCTGCGCGGCATGTCGCCCTGGATTCTGAAGGACTTCCGCTCGCCCCGCCGCCAGAACCCCGATTTCCAGCAGGGCTGGAACCGCAAGGGCCTGATCTCCGAGACCGGACAGCGCAAGGAGGCCTTCGGTGTGCTGAGCGATTATTATGGCACGAAGGCCGAACAGCGATAGGTGGGATTTCAAAAGCTTGAACCCGAAAGCCGGGCCACGGCGTTAACCCCGCCATGACCCAGGACGACGAAAAATGGATGCGCATGGCGATCGAGGAGGCGCGGTCGAAAGGCTCCGATCCCTCGACCTCGCCGCTCGGCTCGGTGATCGTGCTCGACGGCCGGGTTCTTGCCGCCGAGCGCAACCAGACCGAGGAACTGCCCGACGCCACCGCCCATGCCGAGATGATGGCGATCCGCCGCGCCTGCGAAGGGGAGGGCGAACTCGAACTGCGTGGCGCGACGCTCTATTCGACGCTGCAACCCTGTGGCATGTGCACGATGGCGTCGATCTGGTCGAAGGTCGGGCGCGTCGTCTATGGCGCGGGTCGCGATGACGTCCATGCGATGTATTTCGAGGCGCGGCACGTCGATACGCTGGGCTTCATCGCCGACGCTTACCGCAATGACATCGTGATCGAGGGCGGCTGCCTGCGCGCGGAATGCGCGGCGCTCTATTACCCGCCTGATGCCGATCTACCGGAAGCCGAACAAGCCAACCTTTGAAATTCCCCTTGCACCCACCGCCCCGCTTCCCTTAAGGGCCAACCCCTGTCGGGGAGTGGCGCAGTCTGGTAGCGCGCCTGCTTTGGGAGCAGGATGTCGCAGGTTCGAATCCTGTCTCCCCGACCATCCGCTTGCAAGTCTTTGATTTCGCGTCTTAACGACGGCGATCAGGGACGGTTGTACCCCCGACTGTACCCCTCGCTGTACCCCTTGGGGTGGCGGAATGGGCTTTTCGAACGTGGCGCTGCGCGGCAGTCGCTATTGGTGGCGCAAGAAAATGACGGTCGCCGGCGTGCGGTTAACGCTGGCGTTACCCATCGGTGCGATGAGCTTTACGGACGCGCGGGTGATCGCCTTGCGTCTTGGTTCGGCGGCGGAAACATTACGCATGGGGTATGGCGAGCGGTCGACGGGTGTCAGCCCGGATCAACTCAAAAAGGTGTTCAGCGACGCACTGCGCTGGCAGTTGAAGCGCATTCTCGAGGATCAGGTCGCCAGCAGCACTCCCGCCGTCGATCATGCCAGCCTCAACTCCCGCTATGCCGAGGCCTGGACCTTCCTGTCCAAGCGCGGGGTCGACGCGAAATGGACGCTCGACGACCTTGATCGCCTGACCGCCAACGGTTGGAACCTGTCCGACGCCAAGGCCGTCGCCGACACGGTCTTTGACCTTCAGGGTGGAAGCCCTGTCTCCGGCGAGCAGATCGGCACTTATGTCGAAAATTTCGGTATCGCGCCGACGGCGGCAAATCTGGACAAGATGCGCCGTACCATCTGCGCCGCCAAGGCCGTTGCGTGTCGGAAGGCGACGGCGAACCTGTCCCTGGACGAGGATTTGCCCGCTGAATGGATCGACGACGCGCTTGCGGACGATACGCCATTCGCATGGGAAACGACGTCGGTCCCGCCACCTCAGCCGTCCAAGCCGCAACCGACCAGCCCGGTCGAGCAGGTGGCAGTCCAGCCGGTGCCGGCCAAGGCGAAGCAACGCCTCGTCGACGCCGCCGACGCCTGCATCGCAGTCCATGAACGCCAGCGCGCGTGGGACGCAGTCACGATCCAGCAGGTTCGAACCGCTGTCCGCCTGTTCGACTATGCGTGCGGCGGCGACGTCTTCATAGAGGATATCACGCAGGAGCATGTGACTGACTTCACTGACCTGTGCAGCACCCTGCCCAACCGCTGGGGCCGTACAACCGAGGAACGCGTGGGCGGGATTGCGGCGAGCTTGGCACGGGCCAAGACCATGCCGGAGAAGATGCGCGGCATTTCCCAAGTTACGATCAACAAGCATATCAGTTGGATCATGGCCGTCCTTCATCACGCCGCAGGTGCGAACAGGGAGAAAGGCCATCGTCCCGCCGAAGCGATCGACTTCAAGACGGCCCGGAAAGGTGTCGGCAAAAAGGCACGTCAACAGCAAAAGCGTGATCGGGAGAGGCGCGCGAACTGGACGAAGCAGGAAGTTCGCCGGCTGCTGTCGGCCCCGATCTGGACTGGGGCGGCCGGGATCGATCGCCGCCTGACGCCCGGAAGCGAGATCCTGCACGATGCTTGGTACTGGCTGCCGCTCATGCTGCCGCTCTATGGCGGTCGCAGCTCGGAGCTGGCCGGGTTGCCGCTTAGCGATGTGCATGAAGACGAACTGATTCCATATCTGCAGATCGATTTCACGGAAGACCGTGGGCTGAAGAATGTTCAGTCCATCCGCAAGCTGCCGATCCATCCGGAGCTGATCCGGCTGGGCTTCATCGAATATGTCCACGCGATCCGTGCGGCGGGCTGCACCATGCTGTTTCCAGACATGGCATCGCCGGGCAGTTCCAGCTTCGCCAGCACCTTCTACAAGAGCATCTTCAATCCGTGGAGAAAATGGGCGTTCCCCAACGGAACGCCCTGGCGGCATCAGGCGGGCGGCGCTTGGAAGGACAAGGACGTCCACAGCTTCCGCGGTACGGCCACGTCGATCCTGAAGGGCGTCGTTCCGGACAGCGTCCGCTGCGACATCTTCGGCCATGAAGGCGAGACCGAGACAGCCCGAACCTATGACGACGAGGCGGAACTATCGATCAAACTGGAGGCGTTGAAACACCTGACGCCGCTGACCGCGCATATCCAGCCGTGTAGACCGATCCGCATTCGCCCGGCGAACCGCCTGAAGTTTGGAGTGCGTACGCCCAGCCGACTGGGACGACCGAAGGCGGACAAGATGAAGTGAACCGCGTTTTCCATAGGTTTCTAGCGATCGTACCGATCGCCGCTTGAGATTGTTAACCTGCCCGGGGTAGAGTCGGTGCGTTCGCCAGCAGGCGGACCGAGGCGTGGAAACCTCGTCGATAAGTAGCCGTACGCCCGGCCCGAATTCTATTCGGCCGGGGAGCGGGCGTGTATGTCCAAGGCGCAAGCCCAAAGACGCTCGCGCCTGTCTTATCGCAGGTTTCCAATCTCCGGCTCACGGGCCGGCACCGCCTCGTTTCTACAGGGCGGTGCCGCCGGCTGGGGAAGCCGATCGGCACCACGCGGACGGGGGTTCGGGCGTGGGTGCAATTATCGGAAGCCGCAATAGACGGCTTGCCATCTTCAGGAATTCGACGGCCGCTTCCGTGGCGGTGCTGCTCGCCGCATGCGGTGGAGGCGGCGGCATCAATTCGTCCGGGTCGATCCCGGCACCCAGTCCGACGCCGTCACCGACTCCCACTCCACCGCCGACGGCGGCCGACAGTGCGGAATACAAGGCGTCGGGTGCCGTGGCCGGCATGAAGGCAGCCTATGCCTATGATCGCGGCATCACCGGCAAGGGCGTCACCATCGCCGTCATCGACACCGGCATCAATGTCGACGAGCCGGAGTTCAAGGGCCGCATCTCGGCGGACAGCACCTCGTTCGACCAGAAGATCGCCCGTTGCGGCACCTGCGACGCCGAAATCGTCCGCTACGACCTGAAGGACAACAACGGTCACGGTAGCGGGACCGCTTCGGTCGCGCTGGCGGCCCGTGACGCCAAAGGCATGCAGGGCGTGGCGCCGGAGGCGACCCTGCTCGCCCTCAAGATCGCAGGCCCGGATATGTCGAACGTGAGTCCGACGTCTGGCCCGGTGCCAGAGGGCGGCGGTCCGAACGCGGCGCTCATTGCTACCGCGACCACCTACGCGGTCGAGAAGGGGGCGTTCGTCATCAGCATGAGCTTGAACGGCTTCGCAGGCGGCCAGATCGCTGTTGAGCAGCGCAAGGCGATGGATCTGGTGCGCACCAGCGACCGTCTTTTCCTCCAATCCGTGTCGAATGACGTCGGCTTGGACAGCTTCGCGGGTCAGGTCACCGAGAACATGGTCGGCGCCGACATGACCAACAAGGACTGGTTCCTGTTCGGCATCCGGGTCGACCGGAACCTACAGGCTCCCAGCGGCAACGGCACCCCCGGCGCGCTGGCGGATCGTACCCTCGCGGTGGTCGCATCGAACATCGACGTCGTGGGCAAGGATGGTACCATCACGACCGTCACCGGCAACAGCTTCGCCGCACCGGCGATCGCCGGCGCGGCGAAGCTGCTCAAACAGTACTGGCCACAACTCGGCGGTAAGGCAATCAGCCGCATTCTGCTCGACACCGCTACCGACCTTGGTGCGGCAGGTGTGGACGAAAGATGCGGCGCTGGCCTGCTCAATGTCGAGAAAGCCCTGCAGGCGCAGGCGCCTGCCAGCTCGTTCGCGGCCGCACAGACGGCGTTGGCGCGCTTCGTTTCGCTGACCATGTCGGTCCCCTTTGGTGGGGCCGCGACCTTCGCCGACAAGATCGGTGGTATGACCGTGGTCGACCGCTATGGCCGCGACTTCCGAATGACCGGGGCTGCGGGAATTTCGTCGCGGGGATCGGGGTTGCTGGCGGGCGCGATGCTGACACCGATCGATCCGCCATGGATGGTGTCGAGTGCCAACGATGCGCGCTTCGGCTTTGCTTCATCCGCTACGACGACGGGCTATTGGCAAGGCGCGCGTTCAAGCCGCCCTGCGGTTATGTCCTTCTCTCCGGCGCGCGGTCAAATGGTGACGTTCGGCGCGAACGTTGCCGTCGGCCAAGGCGGCGGCCTTGCCGGATCGCCGTTGCGCGGGATCGGTGCGACACCGGTCGGCATGTCGTCGAGTTGGACCGGCATGGGCTGGTCGGCATCGTTCGCTGCCGGCATGTCGCGTGATCGTCGTGCCGGGCAACGCATCGTCGCGGTGACGACGCCGTTTGGAATTGGTCTGGAGTTGACGAATCTCGCCGAGCGTGGCCGCGTACTGGGCCTGAGCGGTGGGGCGGATCTCGGGCTGGAGGGAGCCTCCACCACGATGGCGACGCTGACGATGCGCCGGACCATCGCCGGGTTGATGCTGTCCGCGCGGGCGACGGCTGCGAACACCCGCGTTCGCGGTGGGTCCGAACTGATGCGCTTCGACCAGCCGGTGCTCGGCACCGCTTACGCGGTCGAGGGTGCACGCGGCCTGCTTGGCGGCGTCGCGACGCTTGGCCTGTCCTCGCCGCTCCGCGTCGAGCGTGCGCGGGCCACCATGGTGCTGCCAGTCACCTACGACCTGATGTCGGGGGCAATGGCAACGCGGATGGCGGTGGTCGATCTGGTGCCGAAAGCGCGTGAACTTGATGTCGAACTGGGCTGGTCGGCGGCACTGTCGCCGATGTCGTCGCTGCGCTTCGGCATCGCCCGCGCTTTCGATGCCGGTCATGTCGCAGGTGCGACCGATACGGCGGGATACGTGACGCTGGTGCTGCGATGACCTGCCACCTGGCCGCACGCGCGCCGCCTGCGGGCTGACCCCACCAGTCGGCGACAAAGCCGAGCACCACCAAGATTTGCGACGTCGGGATGGCTTTCCGGCGATCGACTTCGCGCGTCCAACTGCCGAGGAAGATGACGATGATTAGAACGATGCCGATTGCCACCCTGATGCTGCTGACGATTAGCGGTACGGTCAGCGCACCATGCGAAGCACAGTCGGTGAAGACGGCACCCAAACCGACCAAACTGCTCGACATTGCCGGCATCCGCCCCGGCATGAAGACGACCGACGCGGTGGCGCTGCTTCAGCGGACAGGTTGGACGGTGCACGCCAATCCCGGCGATAGCTGGGCAGAGGTCGTAGCGGACGCGGTTGCCCGACGGCGCGATCAGATGCCGCCGAACTCCGCACGATCCGGCGTGTACAGCTATAGCGCCGCCAAGGGCGAAGAGAGCGTCTCGCTCAATGTCACCCCGACGCCGGACGGTGGCCGGGTTGGTCTGGTCCAATATCGGGCGCCGCAAGCTGGCCGCAGTCACGAGCAGATTCGCGCTGAGGTGATCGCTCGCTACGGACCGTCGATCTATGGCCCGCGCCAACGGGTACTGATCGCACCGCAGGGCAAGCTTGGCGAGACGATGTCGCTCGAGGTGGACTCGACCGGCATGCGCCTGACGCTGTCGCCAAGCAGCGCGGCGGATCGTGAAGCCCGCGCGCTGGTCGACCGGGCGGTGAATGCCCGGCTCGGTGCCGTCGGCAAATCCTTCTGACAGGAGCGGCAGATGCCCTACCTCATCGGCATGATCCTCGGCGATGTGCTCGGCCGGATCGGGTTCTTCCGCGCGGCGGGCGCAGCGCTGCTGCTGGGCGCGGTCGGGTTCCTCGCCTATCGTCTGGTTGCGGCGAACTTCGACCCGGCGATGGCTTACGGCGCTGCCGTGGCTGCACCGCTGGCGATGTTCGGCTGGGCGATCTGGCACCCGGCGGCGTCGCGACTGCGGCTATGGATCGTCGACGGCGTCTATCTCGCCGCGCGGCTGGCGATGTGGTGGGCCGGCATCGCTTTCGCCATCGGCCTCGTCGTGGCCGAGTTTCGCATCGACCACTGGCTGAGCCAAGAATGGCCGCAGGCGGCGACTGCCGCATTTTTCTGGCTGGTGCAGCGGGCACTGGGCGCACAGGTCGCCCGCTCGCACCGGATCATGGGCGAGCGCAGTGTTATCGAGGTCGACGCATGAAGGGGCCGCTGATGCTGCGGCTCGTCGCGGCGCTGGTGCCGGTGCTGACGTCCATCGCTACAGTGGATGCGGCACCTCGACCCACAGTGCTGGAGACAACGACGAGGGCCGACTGGCGGGCCGCCAACCTCGACGGCACCGGCTGCTACTGGTCGCCCCGCCGGGGCGGGCCAATCGTGTTCGTCGCTGCTGGCGACAAGGCGATGACCAAGGTCAATGGACGCATCGTCATCCTCAAGCCCCGACGTGATGCGCGCGAGATGTTCCCGTACACTCATGACGCATGGCGGTCCGGCGACCTGACCATCCGGGTCGTCGATACCGCGCGCATCAGATCCATGGGCTACGAAACGGTCACGACCGACGCCGGGCTGATCGTCACCCGCCGCGGCGTCACGATCCGGCTGCGTGGGTCGATGATCTGCGGGTCGTAGCCCGGCCGCACGGCGGCGACGAACGGCCGGCGGCTATGCCGCCGGAGGGGCAGAAAAGCGGAGAAAGAGCCCGGGCAAGGGTAGGAGAAGTGCAAGAGAGAAAGCTGGAGGCTCAACAACGCAGATTGGCGGGCCAATCTGCCGTGCGCCGCCCGCCGCCGTGACCATCGGCGGCGGGCGGTGTCCTCCAGCCTGTCGGCTTCCGGAAGGCGGAGGCGACGTGTTCGTCGAGGGGGTTGCCCTATTCCGGCCGGTCCGGGACAATATGTACATGGCGTCACCAGGCACAGATAGCGGCGAACGCGCGGTTTATGCCCACCACGTGCGGGCATTGCTGCGGCGTCAGCAGCAGGACGATCGCGATGCGATCGGTGCGACGCTGTCCCGTGCCCGCTTCCGCGTTCAGGGGGTGTCCGAGCAGACCGGCAAAGGTAGGAAGCGGCGAGCCGACGCGCCGACCAATCAGCGCGTCGTCGACTTCTTCACCGCCAGTCCGCTGACCGGTCGTGACCGCCAGTCCGGCGGTTTCCGCATACCGCATTTCGACGTCAAGCCGATCACGCGAACGTTCGCGCCGACCCGCAAGGACGGCCACGTCCGGCATGGCCACAAGACTGCCGCCATGACGGCAGGCGGGCATTCCGATTATGTCACCAGCGGTGCCACGATCGGGGTCGCGGCGCATATCGACTATATCCGCCGGGAAACCGGCCTGCAAGATCCGGTCGGCGATCTGGCGATCGACCTGCTCGACGCGCAGGATCTGCGCGCCGAAACCAATCGGCTGGCGATGTTCACCAATATCCCAGGTGACAGGGGGCGGCAACGCAGCCTGTTCGAGGCGGCGGAACGGTACGAATCCTCGCCACGCACGCACTATCTGACTGCATCGACGGCGCAGGTCGACGGATTCAGAATGTTCGAGCGAATGGGGATCGCCCCGGACTGGCTGCGCGCGATGGGCCGTCGTCTCCGTGATGGACGCGATGAACTGGAGGAAAAGGCTGCAAAAACAGCCAAGCTGTTCAGGGATCGTGAAATCCCGGTGGCGGAGGTAACCGAAGAAGAGGCGTTTGACCGGCTTGCCTGGCTCGACGCATATCCGGCGGGCGAGGGCCTGTTCCAATGGAAGCAGGGCCGCACCGGGCGGGTGCAGCACCGCTTTGTCGGTGAACTTCCCGACGGGCTCTCGATCCATGATCGGTACGAAATCCTGTCCCGCTTCTGCGGCGAGCTTGGCGATGACGGGTGGATGGTGATCGGCGCGATCCACCAGCCCGACCAGCATAACGACCGCCGCAATTTCCACATCCACGTCGATGGCTATGACCGGCCCGCCCGTTGGCTCGACGACCATGGCTGTTGGGATTTCGAATATGTCGAACGCCGGAACGGTAAGAACATTCGACCCTTTGCTCAGTCTAAGGTCCGCTATGATGCCGGCATCGGTACGGATGGCATGGGGCGGCCGGACGTAGCGGGCCTGATGCGGCGACGCTTCATCAGCATCGTCAATCAGGTGGTTGGCGACCGGCCCGACATCGTTCGGTACCTGCACGGCACCTATGCCGATTACGGCATCGCCATGACCCCGCTCGAGCATATGGGCAACCGCGCGACCGGCCTCGAACACCGGGGTATCGTGACCGAGGTGGGATCGCGCAATGCCCGCAAGATCGTCGCCGACGAGGCTGCTGCCTGCGAGGCGCGAGCAGCAGCAGCCGAAGCAGCGCTGGAGAAGGAAGTCGCGTTTTCCCGTTCGGCCTTGGAACATGATTGCGATGCGTTGGCGGCCCTTGATCGCTGCGAGAGGCTTGAACGCCGGCTGATCCGGCGACGTCTGCAGGCGGAACTGGCCGATGTCGTCGTCGCGATGGCACGATCCCGCGCCGATGCGGTGATCCGTACTCTCACGCCCGAACCCGGCCGGGCAGTGAAGAAGAGAGTTGGTGACGACGATCTGCGCGCCGCAGCGCTGGAGCACCTCGCCTGGGTCGAGAGACACAGCCCTTCACTAGCGGAGCGTGACGCCGAACGCCGTGCGCTGGCCCAAGCGGAGGCCCGCGTGGCGGCCGAGTGGTATGTCGTGCAGGCCGTGACGCAGCAGGCGTCACAGGATCTGACCCGTAAACCGGCCATGACATACCATCCGCGTGTCCGGGTGAAGCAACCTGCCACACCGATGCCGTCCCGCTACGACGACCGCAAACGCGAGCGGCTGCACGCGTGGCTCGTCAAGCACGCGGCGGACCCGGCGCTGTTGGTGATCGAGGGTGACGCGGTGCGGCTCGGACAACGCGTCCCGGTGGCCATCGACACGCTAATGCGCCTATTTTCGGCGGAACGTCCGATCCAACGCATTCTGCTCGTCGAGCGCGCCCGGCGAAAGACGGCAATGTTGGCTGGCGCGTCGAACGAGGCGTCCGGGATGCGCAAGGATCTGCGCATGACGCTGGCGGAGTTCAGCATCGAACCCATGGTCTTGAAGACTGACGGGGCTGAGAAAACGGGCGATCGGCAAACCACGCGCGGGAGTGAGGTGGTTGAACCGTCCTCATCGGCATCTGTGATGCATCGGCGAGATGCAAAGGAGATTGAAGCCGCTGTCGTTCAGCCGACCATTGCAGAAGCGAACAGGGAAGCTCGCAGAAAAGCAGCCCGCCATCAACAAGCCCTGCTTCGCGAACAGGCATGGGAGCTTTTGCGCCGGAAAAACGCGGCCGTCACCGCCGTTGGCGATCGATACCAGGTCGACATGACGGGACTGAGCGCGGAGGATCAAAGGGTGTTGACGCATCCCGATTATCACGCGGAATTGCAAGCGCGCCTGGCCGAAAGGTACGCTGAGCAACAACAGCGGCAATCCGATCTGCCATCCGTTACGACGCCGCGGCATGGAGGCCCGCGCAAGCCTATCCTACCAATACCTCATGTCGTGAAGATGCCGCTGGAACCGCCTATCGGGCTGCGGGCCGTACCTGCGTTGCGTGATACCGGACGCCTTGGGAAAGTCGCGGCCTTGGGGGCCAGCGAGCGAGCTGCGCCTGCGTCGCCTGTAGGTGTGGTCCGTCGGCGCGACCTAATTGAAGGCGTTGAACGGCAGATACCGAACGCATCGCCGCCAAATCAGGAAAAGCCGCAATCCCCCCGTGGCGTATTCGGTCAGCTTGGTCGATTGGCCAAGACGCTTGGGCCACATACTGACGATGCGAAGTCGAAAGGCAAAGCGGAACCAACGGTTCCAGATATCAGGGGCAAGGGATCGCACGAACGCTGATCACGCTGGTCTATCACCTGCTGCGGTGAAGCGGGAACGCCAGGCAATCTGCTACGCCCTCCAGGCGCGTCGCCTTCATCGCGAAGGCGAAGGATAGACCGGCCGGGCCGGCCGGGCCGGCCGAGATGATGGTTTGGAAGGGGCCTGCGGCTGTGCCGTAAAGGCGAAATGGTGGTGCGGGGCCGGCGAGCAGCCCGCCGCCTCCGCACAATATCAAGGACTTCCATGTACATCGTAAATCGAGATCGCGAGCTCGCACAGGCGCGCGCCCTGTCCGGAGCGCTGGCCATCGCCGAGCGCGCCGGTTGGCGGATCGATCGGTCGGTGCCGATCATCCCGGCGCCTTTTCGCAATTACCTTCACATCGCCGCCGCCGAGTTGCTGCTGGTGCCGTCGATCGAGCCGTCACGCGGGGATCTCGACACCGTCGAGCGCGGCATCCGCATCGCCCGGTGCGATGCGCTGGTGGTGAAAGCGTCGAGCGCCGGACATCGGACCCTTTACTGTGCGGTCGGCGAGTGGCAGCGCCAAGGCACCGTCTGGCATCACGCTCGCCGACTTTGGCTTTCGCGTACCTCTGAGGCGTGGCTGGTGCCCGACCCGGCAGAACCGGACGAGAGTGCGGCGGTCTTCCGCCTTTCCCCCGGGCGCCTGCACCCGATGATGCCGGCACGGCTGTCCGCCGCTGACGGAGGCTGCGATCTAAAACCCGGGCTGGCGCGAGCGGATGCTTTCCTTGCCGCTGTCTGGGGGGATCGCTTATGAGCACGCCGCTGCCGTGGATCAGCCCGTCCGATGCTGACGACATGCTCTACGATGATCCGATGGGGTCGCTGCCGGATTTTGGCTACGCACTGCCGCGCAAAACGGCCAAGGGAAAGACCAATTTAGTCGCCGATCTTGCCCGCGCAAAACTCCAACCCAGCAAGCCCAATGACCGCGAATGGCTAGCGGATGGCCTGTGGCCTATCACCTGCGCAGCACACCGCATCTTCACGGCGCCCGGTGTCGCGGTCGAACCCGGCGCGCTGGAAGGCATCTTCCACGACTACGATGCCAAAGCGAAAGCGCATCAAAAATTGCTGGCGGTAGTGCTGACGTACCGCTTCCCGCACAGCTGGCAACCC